>ENA-UOWO01001191-UOWO01001191.1-activated-sludge-metagenome-genome-assembly--contig:-NODE-1191-length-35529-cov-6.787309_pt1 | contig 35529 bp, 28 predicted proteins | sample MGYA00238148_ERZ761564 | MGnify/ENA primary metagenome ERZ761564 (study PRJEB28885, sample SAMN05720194) | activated sludge metagenome | isolation source: Anaerobic digester | place: USA... | reverse complement strand
GCGGGGCGACGATCATGGTCGGTGACGGGATCAACGACGCGCCGGCGCTGGCCGCGGCCGGAGTCGGCGTCGCCCTGGCCGCCCGCGGCGCCTCGGCCTCGTCGGAGACGGCCGATGTGGTGCTGACCGTGGACCGGGTCGGCGTGCTCGCCGACGCCATCCTGATCGCCCGGCGGAGCCGGCGCATCGCCCTGCTGGCCGTGCTGGTCGGGATGGGGCTCTCGCTGGTGGCCATGGTGATCGCGGCGATCGGCCTGCTGCCACCGGCCGCGGGCGCTATCACCCAGGAGGTGATCGACCTGCTGGCCATCGGCATCGCCCTGCTCGCGGTGCTGCCCGGTCGCCGGCACACGGTGCCGATGCCGGACGCCGACGTGGCCACCGCGGCCCGGCTGCGCACCGAGCACGACGCGGTCAAGCCGGTCGTCGAGCAGATCCGCACGGTGGCCGACGCCCTGTCCACCCAGCACCCGGACCTGGACCCGGTGCGGACCCTGGCCGGGCAGCTGGAGGACGAGGTGCTCCCGCACGAGCGGGCCGACGAGGACCTGCTGGTCCCGCTGGTCGGTCGGGCTCTGGGCCCGGATGCGACGGCGTCGCTGAGCCGCACGCACGCCGAGATCGAGCACCAGGTGTCGCGCCTGCGGCGCCTGCTGGACGGCCTGCCCGGCGGCCCGTCCGGTGACCCGACCCTGGAGGACGCCACCGCGGTACCGCCGGAGGACGTCATCGAGCTCCGGCGCCTGCTGTACGGGCTCTACGCCGTCCTGCGGTTGCACAACACCCAGGAGGAGGAGGGCGCGTTCAGCCTGGTGCCCGAGGGCGAATCGTCCTCCTCCGCGGACCGGTTCCGGCCGTTCGCCGGCACCGGGAAGGGCTGATACCGGCCCCGGGATCCGGGCTCGGGTCAGTGGCCCAGCGCGCTGACCGCGGAGCCGGTCGGGAAGGACAGCCGGCCGACCGGCACGATCCACGGCTGCCAGACCGCCAGCCGCTCGGGCAGCGGGAGGCCGGCCTCCTGGGCCCGGGCCCGGGCCTGCTGCAGCGCCTGGACCAGCCGGCGCCACTGGTCGGCGCGATCGGCGTCGAGGCCGGACTCGACCGCATTGCGCCACCTGCCGTCGCGCTCGACCGGGACGAGCCCGGCGAGGACCTCGCTCCAGCGGTCCAGCGGGTTCTTCGCGGCCATGGAATGCAGGTGCACGCTCCAGGCCGGGCCGAGCATCGGAAACGCGATCACCGTGGCCAGCAGCGTCATGGCTGCGCGGTAGCCGTAGGAGCGGCCATCCGGGGAGTCCGCGTCGGACACCGGTTGCAGGCTGGTCCGCGCGTTGCCCTGGGCGGCCGCCGTCTCCAGCGCGACCAGCAGCCCGTAGCTGTTGGCGAACCGTTTGACCGCCCGCGGCGAGCCGATCAGCGGCGGGCCGAACAGGCCGATCAGCCGGAACTCGTCCGCGGTCAGGGCGAGCGGGTCGATGCGCTGGACCACGCTGAGCTGGGGCCGGCGGAACGTCTCGGCCGTCGGGTGCCACCAGGTGGGCGGCGGCGCGGGCAGGTTCGGATTGATGCCCTCGGCCGGCCCGGTCGCCCGCACCTCGAGCGAATCGGTGATACCGAGGGTGTCGGTCACGGTGGCGGTGACCGGCGCGCCCCGCACGCCGACCAGGTCGTCCATCAGCTGGCGGTAGCCGGTGGTGGTCATCGACGGCAGGGTCAGCACGATCTGGAAGATCTTCTCCAGGTACTGGGCCGGGGTGCTGGACCAGGGGTCGCGGTCCAGGTCGCCGGGCTCGCCGTCGTCGGTCAGCAGGTCCCGGTAGTGCGATTCCAGCGAGCGCAGCAGCCAGCGCGGGTCCACCGCCACGACCACCACGAACAGCGGCACCGCCAGCAGCAGGTGGATCGCCTCCAGCACGCTGACCACCCGGTCGGGCGGGCACCGGTCGAGGTCGTCGATGTAGACCACGATGCGGTCGATGGCCGGCAGCTCGTCGCCGACCGCGTCGGTGTCCGGCCCGGGCGCCCCGTCGAGCTGGGCCCGCTGCAGCAGCTCGGCCATGTGCTCGAAGTCCCGGCGGATCTCGGTCATCACGCCCAGCCGTTCCCGGTAGCTGCCGTGGCCGGCCCGGTCGGTGGCGAATCCGGACAGTTGGCCGGCCGCGGTCAGGCTCTGCAACTGCCCGGTCAGCTGCTCGACCTCGGCCTGGGCGACCGCCTCGGAGGTGGCCAGCGCGGCCCCCTGCCGGTCGAGCCAGTCCTTGGCCTGGTCCCAGGTCGTCACCAGCTTCGTGCGGATCGGCTCCGAGCGGCGCCAGGCGGCCCCCAGTCCGGCGAGCAGGGTGCCGACGGCCACGACCAGGGGCACCGTGCTCGCCCATTCGACCAGGTCGGGCAGCCACAGCAGCGCGGCGACGAAGGCGACCACCCCGACGGCCGCGACCAGCCAGGCCCAGGCGGGCACCTGGCCGATCCAGGCCCGGGCCAGCAACCACTGCCGCCGAGCCCCGCCGGCCACGCCGGCGAAATCGGCGGACAAGTCGGCCGGGCCCTTGCCGAACTGAGCCTGCGCCTTGGCCCGGGTCCCGTCGGGCAGCCGGTCCCAGACCGCCGCCACGGTGGCCTGCCGGATCCGCCGGATCTCCGCCAGCCGGGCCTGCGCCGCCGCGAGCTGCACCTGCAGACCTCGGGCATCGATCAGTTCGCTGGTCAGCCGGGATCGCTGACGCTGCTCCTGCTCCGAGGTCGGATCCGCCAGCTGGCCGAACAGCTCCGCGACCAGGCTGGCCCACAGGTCGGTCTCCGCGTAGTGCCAGGCGTTGAAGCTGACCTGGCGGACCGCCCCGTGCGAGATGGGGTCGGTGCGGCCGGCCAACCGGGCCCGTTGGGCGACCTCGTCCCGGATCATGGCCAGGAACTTGCTCTTGCCCTCGCCCCATCGTCCGAAGATGCCGATCGCCAGCGGCGGCGCGGCCGAGCGGGCGGTGATGATGTCGGCCAGGGCCAGGGCCTCCCGCTGCCGATCGAGCTGGTCGCCGGCCCCGTGCGCGTCCGAGCGGTACCCGGGCACCCGCGGGACGGGCTCGCGCCGGGTGAGTTCCCACAGGCGCACGCTGCCGTCGGCCGACCACGTGGCCACGGTGGGCCGGCCGTCCACCGTGCCCCAACGGCCCCCGTGCACGCTCCCCCGATGACCGGTCACCACGGCCAGCGCGGATCCGTCCCCGGCCGGATCCCAGAGCCGAACGCTGTGGTCGTCGCCGCCGGTGGCCAGCACCGGGTGGCCGTCGACGACGCCGAACGCGCCCCACCGCACGGGGCCGGTGTGCCCGGTCAGCCGGGTCAGGCGATCGTCCTGGGGGTCCCACACCCAGACCGCGCCGTCCCCGCCGACCCCCGTGGCCAGGACGGATCGATCGTCGACCACGGACCAGCCCGCCCAGCTGACCGCGCCGAGATGGCCGGCCAGCACGCTCATCCGGCCGCCGGAGCCGGGGTCCCACAGCCGCACGCCCTGCTCCGCGCCGCCGCCGACGGCCAGCACCGCCGTCCCGGCCAGCACGCCCCAGCATCCCCAGCCGGCCGGTCGCGACGCCGCCGGGTCCGCCGGTTCCCGGGCCGCCGAGGACGCCGAGGTCGCCGAGGTCGCCGAGGTCGCCGAGGTCGCCGAGGTCGCCGAGGTCGCCGAGGATGCAGCCGACGCGGGGGTCGCGGGTCCCGGCGCGGCGGGATCCGCGACCGGGCCGGCGGGCGGCCCGGTGAGTTCACCCCGGCCCTGCCCGGTCATCGGGTCCCAGAGCTGCACCCCGCCGTCGGGGCGGCCGATGGCCAGCACGCTCACCCCGTCCAGCACCGACCAGGCCACCCACGCCGTTCGGGCGGCCGGCAGCTCGGCCACCTGGACGCCGGTTTCCGGCGCCCACACCCGGACGGTGGTATGCGAGCGGCCGCCGGTAGCCAGGACCGCGGCGCCGTTGAGGAAACCCGGTGCGCCCCACTCGGGCGGCTGGCGGTGACCGTGCAGCTCGGTGATGCGCTCGCCCGAGCGCGCGCCCCACAGCGCCACGGCCCCGCCGGGGCCGGCGGTGGCCAGCACGGTGGCGTCGCGGGTCACGGTCCACGGACCGGCGCCCAGGTAGGCCCCGGCCAACCGGACCGGCGGGTCCGGGGACAGGGGGTCCCACAGCCGGGTGATGTCGTCGGAGCCGTCGACGACCAGCCGGGGCCGGCCGGCGACGTCGATCCACTCGGCCTGGCGCGGCCGGACGTCACCGCCCAGGTCCAACCGCCGGCCGGACGCCCGCAGGCCCAGGTCGGCGACGACCGGTTCGACCTGCTCGACCATCCGGGCATCCTCGCACCGATCGCCCGGTTCGGACGGATGGCCGGGATCATCGGCCCGCGAGCAGGTAGGCCTGTGGCGTCGTCTCCGGCTCGATCGGGGCGCGCACCTGCCGGTTGAGCACGGTGAAACCGGCGGCCCGCAGCAGCTGCTCGATGTGGTCCGGATTGAGCCGGTAGGCCGTCGCCGACACCCGGTGGCCGTAGGCCTGTTCGATCTCGACCGGGCCGTCGCCGACCTGGAAGGCCAACTGCAGCCGGCCACCGGGCCGCAGGACCCGGCCGAATTCGGCGAAGGCAGCCGGCCGCTCGCCCGGCGGCAGGTGGATGATCGAGTACCAGGCGACCAGCCCGGCCACCGAGGCGTCGGGCAGGTCCAGTTCGGTCAGACAGCCGACCTGGAAGTCCAGGTGCGGGTACCGCCGGCGGGCCTCGGCGACCATGGCCGGCGACAGGTCGATGCCCCGCACCGGCAGCCCGAGCTCGTGCAGGTGGATGGTGATCCGCCCGGGTCCGCAGCCGACGTCCACCACCTGACCACTGACCTGAGCCTGCCCGTCGGAGCGGACCGCCGCGGCGAAGTCGGCGAGCACGGCCTGGTCGGCCGGGCTGTCGGCCATCAATCCCTCGAGCATCCGCGCGTAGTCGACGGCGACGGTGTCGTAGGCGGTCCGGGTGCGTTCCAGGTGGGCGAGCATGGCGGTGACGCTAGCCACCCCGTCCGACAGTGCCCGCCTCAGCGATCGCCGGCCGGCGCCGGCCGCGGCCGGTTGCGCCCGCCGGCCCGGAACAGGTTGCTCTCCAACGGATGTCCGACCAGCTCCCGGGCCACCGCGGCGGCGGCCAGTACCGCGTCCAGGTCGACCCCGGTGCTGATCCCGGCGTCGTCGAGCAGGTACACCAGCTCTTCGGTGGCGATGTTGCCGCTGGCCCCCGGCGCGAACGGGCAGCCGCCCAGCCCGCCGACCGAGGCGTCCAACTGCCTGATCCCGGCCTGCACCGCGGCGAATGCGCTGGCGATGCCGGTGCCCCGGGTGTTGTGGAAATGGGCGCCCAGCGGCACCGGGTCGGCTCCCCCGTCACCCCGGCCACCGAGGGCCGCCCGGACGGCGTCGAGCAACCGCCACACCCGCGCCGGAGTCGTGGTGCCGATGGTGTCGCCGAAACAGAGTTGGTCGGCGCCCAGCTCCAGGGCCCGCGTGGCGATGGCCGCGGTGCGCTGCGGGTCGGTCGGCCCGTCGAACGGGCAGTCCCAGGCGGTCGCGATGATCACCTCCAGCCGGCCCCCGGCGTCGTGCACGATCCGGGCCACCTCGGCGACCGCGTCCACCGCGTCCTGGGTGGAGCGCCGGGCGTTGGCCCAACTGTGGCCGTCGGCCGCGGACACCACGTACTCGATCGTGCGCAGCCCGCTGCCGATGGCCCGCGTCGCCCCGTTCGGTGAGGCGACCAGGCCGGACCAGTCGACGCCGGGAACGGTGCCGACGTACTCGGCGATCCGCTCGGCGTCGGCCATGGCCGGGACGGCCCGCGGTGAGACGAAGGCGGTCGCCTCGATCCGCCGCACCCCGGTGGCGACCAGCGCCTGCAGCAGCCGGATCTTGCCCGCGGTGCTGATCGGGGCCTCGATCTGCAGGCCGTCGCGCGGTCCGACCTCGCGGATGTCGACGTGGCTGGGCAGCTGGGTCACGATCTCCTCCTCAGGGGGCCAGTGTGCCTGCACTGTCCGCCGGGCCGCCCGGCCCGCCCAGGGCCGGTGGGGATAACGCCGGGGCCGGCGCCTCCTCCGGCCAGGACTCCGGCTGGGAATCCGGCTGGTTGACGGGAGCCGGGCGGGCGCCGCTGCGTTCGGCGCCGATGCCCGCGATCACCACGCAGAGAAGCCCGAGGACCGGCCACGCACCGGGCACCTGGTGCAGCACGACGAGCCCGATGATCAGCGCGATCGCCGGCTCCAGGCTCATCAGCGTGCCAAAAGCGGCCGCCGACAACCGGCGCAGGGCCAGCATCTCCAGCGCGAACGGAATCACCGGAACCAGCAGGGCCAGCCCGAGCCCGACCAGGACCAGCTCCCAGGTCAACGCGCCGATGGCGGCCGGCCCGGCGATCGCAGTCGCGGTCAACGCGGCCACCGGCATCGACACGGCCAGGCCCCGGATGCCGGACAGCTCATCACCGACCTGCTGGGTGAGCAGGATGTAGGCGGCCCAGCACCCGGCCGCCCCCAGCGCGTAGGCCACGCCCACCGGATCGACCGTGCCGTGCCAGGGTTCGGTCAGCAGCAGCACCCCGACGGCCGCCGGCAGCACCCACAGCCGGGCCAGCCCGCGCCCCCGCCAGGCGGCCACCGACAGCGGTCCGAGGAACTCCAGCGCACTGGCGGTGCCGAGCGGGAGCCGGGCCGCGGCGGCCATGAACAGCATGGTCAGCCCGGCGGTGACGATCCCCAACGCGATGCCGGCGAGCAGGCTCGACCGGGTGAACCAGCTCCGGCGCGGCCGCACGATCACCAGCAGCAGCACCCCGGCCCAGGCCAGCCGGAGCCAGGCGGCGCCTTCCGGACCCAACCGGTCGAACAGCCCGATGGAGGCGGCCAGTCCGAGTTGGACGAACAGCATCGCCGCGACGGCCATGCCGGCCCCGGTGCGGGTGGAGGTGCGCATGCCGACCATCAGAGCAGCCGATTACCGTTCGCGTCCACGTCACGATCGTGAAGGAACCGTTCATGGATCACGAAAGGTGGGCCGCCGCCGGCACCGGTCGCCCGACCGCCAGCGGGCGTTCGTCCGGGACGGCCCGGACGGCGCCCCGGTCGGCCGACTGGGCGAACGCGGCATAGGCCCGCAGGGCGGTCGAGACGGCCCGCTGCCGCGCGGCCGGCCGGTATCCCCCGGTCGCTTCCAGCAGCGCACGCCGGCGGCCCAACTCGGCCTCGTCGACGACCAGGGTGACGCTGCGCGCGGGGATGTCGATGCTGATCAGGTCGCCGTCGCGGACCAGCGCGATCGTCCCGCCAGCGGCGGCCTCCGGCGAGACGTGCCCGATCGAGAGGCCCGACGTACCGCCGGAGAACCGGCCGTCGGTGATCAACGCACAGGCGGCGCCCAACCCACGACCCTTGAGGAATGACGTCGGATACAGCATCTCCTGCATCCCCGGGCCGCCGCGCGGACCCTCGTACCGGATGACGACGACGTCCCCGGCCTGCACCCGCCGGCCCAGGATCGCCGCGACGGCGTCCTCCTGTGATTCGAGGACCACGGCCGGCCCGTTGAACCGCAGGATCGACTCGTCGACCCCGGCGGTTTTGACCACGCAGCCATCCGGGGCCAGGTTGCCGCGCAGCACCGCCAGCCCGCCATCGGTGCTGTAGGCGTGCGGAACCGCGCGGATGCACCCGTTCTCGCTGTCGAGGTCGAGCGCTTCCCAGCGCTCGGACTGGGAGAACGCGGTCGCCGAGCGACGGCCGCCGGGGGCGGCGTGGAACAACTCGACCGCGGCGGCCGTGGCTCGGCCGCCCCGAACATCCCAGTCGTCGAGCCAGCCGCGCAGGTCGGGGCTGTGGATCGACCGGACGTCGCGGTGTAGCAGCCCGGCCCGGTCCAGCTCGCCCAGGATGGCCGGGATGCCACCGGCCCGGTGCACGTCCTGCACCAGGTACGCGCCGTTGGGCGCCACCTTGGCCAGACACGGGGTGTTTCGGGAGATCCGGTCGATGTCGGCCAGGGTGAAGTCGAGCTCGGCCTCGTGCGCGGCGGCCAGCAGATGCAGGATCGTGTTGGTCGACCCGCCCATCGCGATGTCCATGGCCATGGCGTTGGTGAACGCCGCCCGGCCGGCGATCGCGCGCGGCCGCACCCCATCGTCGCCGAGCTCGTAGCAGGACCGAACCAGCTCCATCACCGCGGTGCCGGCCGCCTCGTACAGGGCCCGCCGGGCGGTGTGGGTGGCCAGAGTGGTGCCGTTGCCGGGCAGGGCCAGCCCGAGCGCCTCGGTCAGGCAGTTCATCGAGTTGGCCGTGAACATCCCCGAGCAGGATCCGCAGGTGGGGCAGGCGTTTTCCTCGATGCGGTCCAGATCCTCGTCGGACACCGCGGCGCTGGCCGAGTCGGCGATGGCTGTGATCAGGTTCAACCCGGTGCGGACGGTGCCGTCGACCAGGACCGCGCGACCGCCCTCCATCGGCCCGCCGGAGACGAAGACTGTGGGGAGGTTCAGCCGGAGCGCCGCCATCAGCATCCCGGGGGTGATCTTGTCGCAGTTGGAGATGCAGACCAGCGCGTCGGCGCAGTGCGCGTTGACCATGTACTCCACGGAATCGGCGATCAGATCCCGGGACGGCAGCGAGTACAGCATGCCGCCGTGGCCCATCGCGATCCCGTCGTCGACGGCGATGGTGTTGAACTCCCGGGGCACACCGCCGGCCGCGGTGATCGCCTCAGCCACGATCCGGCCGACCGGCTGCAGGTGGGTGTGGCCGGGGACGAACTCGGTGAAGCTGTTGGCCACGGCGACGATCGGCTTGCCGATGTCGGACCCGGCGACGCCGGCCGCCCGCAGCAGCGCCCGGGCGCCGGCCATGTTCCGTCCGTGGGTCACCGTTCGGGAGCGCAGGTTTCTCATGCCGCCAGTCAGCCAGCCGGGCGGGCCGGCGGGAAGACGCTCCTACTACTGGTACTGCCACTACTAGGCTCGCGCGGTGACCGTGGACGCCCGTCGCCGGCAGCTCGGTGATTTTCTGCGCAGCCGCCGCGGGGCGCTGTCCCGGGCCGATTTCGGGCTGCCCACCCCGGCCCGGCAACGCAGCGCCGGCCTGCGCCGGGAGGAGGTCGCGGCGCTGGCCGGGGTGAGCGTCACCTGGTACACCTGGCTCGAACAGGGCCGGGACATCAATGCCTCCCGGCAGGTGCTGCAGGCCCTGGGCCGGGTGCTCCGGCTGACCGCGTCGGAGTCGGCGTACCTGCTCTCCCTCGGTGGCTACACGCCGAGCGAGCCGGACCGGCCGGGGTCGGGCGAGCCGGCCCCGCCCCACCTGGCCCGGCTGCTGGACAGCCTGTGGTTCCCCGCCTTCGCGCTGTCCATGGACTGGACGATCACCGGCTGGAACGCCGCCTACGCGGCGCTGTACTCACGGATCGAGTCGCTGCCGGCCAGCGAGCGGAACCTGCTGTGGCTGGTCTTCACCGATCCGCACCTGCGCGACATGCTCCCGCACTGGGAGCAGGACAGCCGGCACTTCGTGGCCGAATTCCGCGGTGAATCCGGTGCCCAACTCGCCTCCGGCGCCCACTCGGCCCTCATCGCGCGACTGTCGCAGGCCAGCGGTGAGTTTCGGGAGCAGTGGGCCGATCTCACGGTCGAACGGTTCGCCTCCCGTCGCCGCCAGTTCCGCCATCCCGAGGCCGGACTGCTGGAGTTCGAGCACCATCGGCTGGTGCCCTCCGACCATCCCGACCTGCATCTGATCGCGTACCTGCCCGACCCGGACAGCGCGACGGCGGCGTGGTTCCGGCGCGCGGATCGCCCGGAACCGGCCTGATCGCCGGCCCCCTGATCCCGGCGACAGCGACAATCACCGGATGGATCCCCGCCGATTGCTGTTCCTGTCCGAGCTGGCCCGGCTCGGATCCATGCAGCGGGTGGCCGACGAGCTGGACGTGACGACCTCCACCGTCTCCCAGCAGATCGCGGCGCTCGGCCGGGAGCTGCGGGTACGTCTGATCGAACCGGACGGCCGCCGGGTGCGCCTGACCCCGGCCGGGCGCCGGCTGGCCGAACACGCCGCCACCATCCTGGCCGGGATCGACGCCGCCCGGCGCGATCTCGGCTCGGACGAGCCCGGGGGCACGGTCACCGTGGCCGGCTTCGCCACCGGCATCCGGCAGGCATTGATCCCGGTGATCCGCCGGCTGGCCGCCGACCGGCCGCGAATCACCCTGCACGTCCACGAACACGAGCCACCGGAGGCGATGGCTGCGCTGGCCGCCGGCGCGATCGATCTGGCCCTGGTCTACGACTACTCGCTGGCCCCGCTGCGGGTCGAACCGAGCGTCGAGGTGACCCGGCTCTGGACGGCCGCCTGGGCACTGGGCGTCCCGGCGGCGGCCGGGCCGCAAGCGATCGAGCCGGTGCCCGAACCGGCTGCGGCGGCGGACTCCCCTGCCATGCTCCGGCAATTCCGGGACCATCAATGGATCGTCAACTCCCGCAACACCGCCGACGAGGACGCGCTGCGCATCATCGCCTCGATGGCCGACTTCGAACCCGAGATCGCCCACCGGGCCGACAGTCTGGACCTGGTCCAGGACCTGATCACGGCCGGCCACGGGGTCGGGCTGCTGCCGGCGGACGGCGCCGTCGCGCCCGGCATCCGGCTGCTGCCGCTGACCAACCCGCCGGCGCTGCTGCGCGCGTTCGCGGTCACCCGGCGCGGGCACACGCAATGGGCGCCGTTGGCCCTCGTGCGCCGGATGCTCGTCGAGCACGCCTCGCGCATGACGGAGGGCAAGACAGCGGTCAGGACAGCGGGCCCGACAGCGGGCTGATCCGCCGGCCGCCGACCACCCGCTCGAATCGTTTCGACTACGGTGTCGGTATGTCTGGATCCCGGGCGACCCTGGCCCAGGTCGCGGCCCGCGCCGGCGTCTCGGTCTCGACCGCCTCGCTGGCCTTCAGTGGGTCCGGCCCGGTGTCGGCGGCGACCCGCGAGCGGGTGCTCGCCGCGGCCGAGCAACTGCGCTACGCCGGTCCCGACCCGCGGGGCCGCTCCCTGCGGCAGGGCCGCTCCGGGATCATCGCGGTGGTCATGGAGGACCGGGTGCTGGCCGCCTTCCGCGATCCGGTGCGCATCGCCGTGCTCGACGGGATCGCCCAGGAGACCTCGGCCCAGGGCCAGGGGCTGCTGCTGCTCTCCGACGTCGGGGAGAGCGCGGACGCCATCGGCACCGCCACCATGGACGCGGCCATCCTGCTGGCCTTCAGCTCTCGCAGCGACCCCACGGTCGAACTGCTGCGCCGCCGGGTAGTCCCGCTGGTCGCCCTGGGCGGCCCCGACCACGGCCTGCTGACCATCTCCATCGACGACGAGGCGGCCAGCGCGGCGGCGGCCGCCCACCTGGCCGGCCTGGGCCACACCGACGTCGCGATCGTGACGCTGCCGCTGGTCAACGTGGATTCGCCGGCGGCCCGCGGGCCACTCACCGCCGACGCGATGCGCGCCGCCTCGGTGACGGTCTCGCTCACCCGGCTGCGCGGCGCCCGGTCGGTCTTCCCGGCCGCCGCGGGCTGGGTCAGCGCGGCCAGTTCGGTCGACGAGGGCATGATCGCCGGGCAGGCGCTGCTGGCCGATCCCGCGCGCCGGCCCACGGCGGTGATCGCGCAGAGCGACCTGCTGGCCGCCGGCGTCATCCGGGCCGCACACGAGCTCGGCCTGTCCGTGCCGGGCGAGCTGTCGGTGATCGGCTTCGACGGGATCCCGCTGGACCGGATCATCCCGCAGGACCTGACCACGATGGTGCAACCGGCCGCCGCCGAGGGCCGGGCCGCCGGTCGCGCCGTGCTGGACCTGCTGGCTGGTACGCAGCCCCGCTCCGCCAGCTTCCAGTGCACGTTCCACCCGGGCGCCACCACCGCCCGCCCCGCCTGACCCAGGCCTTCGGCGCGGCCCAAGCCTTGGGTGTTGATCATGGGAAGGGTGCGGTTTTCGCGGCGCGAAAACCGCACCCTTCCCATGATCAACTTCAGGGGTGGGGGGCGCCGGCACACCCCCGCGGGGTCGCGGACGCGGTCAGGCCAGGGCGGTGCGCAGCTCGTCCACGGTCCGGGCGGCGGCGTCGCGCAGCTTGCGCACCGAGGGCCCGGCGCCGAGCACCTGGCGGGAGGTGCTGGGCAGCAGCGCCCCGTGCGCATCGGCGAAAATGCGGCGCAGATCCTGCGCGGTCGCGCCCTGCGCACCCAGGCCCGGGGCCAGCATCGGGCCGTTCACCCCGGACAGGTCGACGCCGGTCCGGCCGATCGTCGCGCCCACCACCAGGCCGATGGAGCCGATCGGGTCGTCGCCGGCGTTGAGCGCGCCGACCTGGTCGATGATCGACTGGGCGACGGTCTTCTCGTCCTGGCCCAGCGCGTGCTGCACCTGCTGGCCCTCCGGATTGGAGGTCAGGGCCAGCACGAACAGGCCGCGGCCCTCGGCCAGCGCGACGTCCACGGTGGGCAGCAGCGAACCGAACCCCAGGTACGGCGAGACGGTCAACGCGTCGGCGGCCAGCGGCGCTTCGTGGGTGAGGTACGCGGCGGCGTAGGCGGCCATGGTGGAACCGATGTCGCCGCGCTTGCCGTCCAAGATGCTCAGCGCGCCGGCCTCGCGGCAGGAGGTGAGCACCTCCTCCAGCACGGCGATGCCGGCCGCACCGTGCGCCTCGAAGAACGCCGACTGCGGCTTGAGCACGGCCACCGTCGGGCCGAGGGCCTCCACGACTGTCATCGCGAACCGCTCCAGACCGCCGGCGTCGTCCGGCAGGTCCCAGGCCTGCAGCAGGCCGGGGTGCGGGTCGATGCCCACGCACAGGGGGCCGCGGGCGTCGATCGCGGCAACCAGGCGGTGGCCGAACGGCTCGGTGATCGTCATGCTGGCGATCTTCTCATCGCGACCTCACGCCCGCGCCCCGCCGGTGGCCGACCGGGCCGCGAGGAAGTCGATGGTCGGCGCGAGCTGGTCCCGCGCCCCGAACGGGACGGCCAGGAACTCGGTGACGCCGGCGGCCGCGAGCCGGTCGAGGCCGGCCGCCAGCGCGTCCTCGTCGCCGACGATCGCCAGGTCGGCCGGACCGTCGGCCCCCTCCCGGTCGAGCATGGCGCGGTAGTTGGGCAGCTGCCCGTAGACGGCGAACTGGCGGGCGGCCCGCTCCCGGGCCGCCGCGGGGTCGTCGGTCAGGCAGATCGGCAGGCCGGCCACCACCCGGGGCGCCGGCCGGCCGGCCTCCGCGGCGGCCTCGTTCAGCACCGGAACCGTATGCCGGGCCAGGGTTTCCGGGCCGGTCATCCAGGTGACGGTGCCGTCGGTCAGCCGCCCGGCCAAGCGCAGCATCACCGGTCCGAGGGCCGCCACCAGCACGGACGGCGGCTCCGACCCGGGGATGGTCAGCCGGGCGTTCACCCGCATCGTCTCGCCGGTGAAGTCGACCCGCTCACCCCGCAGCAGCCCGCCGAGCACGGTCAGGTACTCGCGCATGTGCCGGGCCGGCTTGGTGTAGTCCAGGCCGAACATGTCCTCGATCACCGAGCGGTGGCTGGGCCCGACCCCCAGGGTCAGCCGGCCGCCGGTCAGCGCCTGCACGGTCAACGCCTGCGCCGCCAGCGCGGTGGGATGGCGCGGGTAGGTGGGCACGACGGCGGTCCCGAACTCGATGCCCGGCAGCTGGGCGCCGGCGACCGCCAGCATGGTCAGCGCGTCGGCACCGAAGATCTGGGCCAGCCAGACACTGCCCGCGCCGCGCTCGGCCAGCGACCGGATCTGCTCGATCTGGTCGCCCGGGGCACTGCCCCGGCCGGCGATGTCCCCGACCCCGATGCCGATTCTCATGGTGGACGACGGTAGTCCGATCCGATCGCGCCGGGCGGCTCAGCGGGCGGCGATGGCCTTGTTCAACGAGGTCACCAGCGGCGGCCCGCCGAAGATGAACCCGGTGTAGAGCTGCAGCAGGCTGGCCCCGGCGTCGAGCATGCGCAGCCCGTCGTCGACCGAGGAGATGCCGCCGACGCCGATCACCGGCAGGTCGCAGTGGGCGCTGACGAAGCGGACCACTTCCAGCGATCGGGGGGCCAGCGGCCGCCCGGACAGCCCACCGGCTTCCGCGGCGGTGGCCGCGTCGCCGGCGGCCAGGCCCGGCCGGGTCAAGGTGGTGTTGGTGGCAATCAGCCCGGCGATGCCGCGGTCCACGCAGACCTCCAGCAGGTCGGCGATGGCCTGATCGGTCAGGTCGGGGGCGATCTTGACCAGCACCGGGACCGGCGTGCGCCGCTGCCCCAGCGACCAGGCCAGGCTGCCCGCCTCGGTGGTCAGCGCGGCCAGCAGCTCGTCCAGCGGGGCCCGATCCTGCAGGGTGCGCAGGCCCGGGGTGTTCGGGCTGGAGACGTTGACCGCGATGTAGTCCGCGAACGGGTAGACGGCGCGCAGCGAGGTCAGGTAGTCGCCGACGGCTTCGTCCACCGGCGTGATCTTGGACTTGCCCAGCGAAATGCCCAGCGGCACGCCGATCCGGCCGGTGGTGGCCAGCCGGGCGGCCAGCGCCTGCGCCCCGGAGTTGTTGAACCCCATCCGGTTGATGATCGCGCCGGAGGCGGGCAGCCGGAACAGCCGCGGCCGCGGGTTGCCCGGCTGCGGGTGCGCGGTGACGGTGCCGACCTCGACGTGACCGAAACCCAGGGCCGGCCAGGCCTTCAGGGCCACGCCGTCCTTGTCCATGCCCGCCGCCAACCCGACGGCGGACGGGAAGTCCACCCCGAAGACGGTGCGCGGGCTGGGGTGTCGACGGCGCAGGCCGCCCAGCAGGCGCAGCGCCGGGGCCGACCGGGACACCCGGGCCAGCGCGGACAGGGTCCGGTGGTGGACCACCTCCGGGTCACCCTTGCCCATCCGGAACAGCACCGGCCGGGCCACCCGCCGGTAGGCCACGCCGCCGACGCTCATCGCACTCCCCCGACCGACATCACGCTCAGCCGGCCCATTCCCGGATCGCCCGCATCCGGCTGTGCAGCACCTGCAGCGGGGCCACCCCGACGTCCGAGCGGGTCAGCGCCTCGATGCCCTGGATGGCGGCGGCCGCCCCGGCCACGGTGGTGATGCAGGGGATGTCCGCGGCCACCGCGGCGGTGCGGATCTCGTACCCGTCGATGCGCGGCCCGGACTGGCCGTACGGGGTGTTGATCACCAGGTCGATCTTGCCGGCCCGGATCAGGTCGACCACCGTGCCCTCGCCGGTGCCCCGGTCCTGGAAGTACTTGGCCACCACCTCGACGTCCATGCCGTTGCGCTGCAACATCTCCGCGGTGCCTTCGGTGGCCACGATCTTGAAGCCGAGGTCGGCCAGACGCTTCACCGGGAAGACCATCGAGCGCTTGTCGGCGTTGGCCACCGAGACGAAGACGGTGCCCTTGGTCGGCAGTGACCCGTAGGCGGCGGTCTGCGATTTCGCGAACGCCGGGCCGAAACTGGTGTCCACGCCCATCACCTCACCGGTGGAGCGCATCTCCGGCCCGAGCAACGAGTCGACCCCGCTGCCGTCGGCCCGGCGGAACCGGTGGAACGGCAGCACCGCTTCCTTGACCGCGACCGGCGCGCCGACCGGCAGGGTGCCGCCGTCGCCGGAGGCCGGCAGCATGCCTTCCTCCCGCAGCTGCGCGATGGTGGCGCCGAGCATGATCCGGGAGGCGGCCATGGCCAGCGGCACCGCGGTGGCCTTGGACGAGAACGGCACGGTGCGCGACGCTCTCGGGTTGGCCTCGAGCACGTAGAGCACCTCGTCCTTGAGCGCGTACTGCACGTTCAGCAGCCCGCGCACCCCCACCCCCAGGGCGATGGCCTCGGTGTGCGCGCGGACCTTGGCGATGTCGCTGCGGCCCAGGGTGATCGGCGGCAGCACGCAGGCCGAGTCGCCGGAATGGATGCCGGCCTCCTCGATGTGCTCCATCACCCCGCCCAGGTACACCTCGGTGCCGTCGCACAGGGCGTCGACGTCGATCTCCAGAGCGTCGTCGAGGAACTTGTCGACCATGACCGGCCGGTCGGCCGAGACCTCGGTGGCCCGGGAGATGTAGTCGGCCAACGACGGCTCGTCGTAGACGATCTCCATGCCGCGGCCGCCGAGCACGTAGGACGGGCGGACCAGCACCGGGTAGCCGATCGTCGAGGCCACCGCCTGCGCGTCCGGGAAGGACACCGCCATCCCGTAGGCCGGCGCGGGCAGCCCGGCCTCGCGCAGCAGGGTGCCGAAGCGGTCCCGGTCCTCGGCCAGGTCGATCGCGTCCGGCGAGGTGCCCAGGATGGTCACGCCGGCCTGCTGCAGCTCGGCCGCCAGCTTCAGCGGCGTCTGCCCGCCCAGGGTCGGGATCACCCCGGCCACCGTGCCGGACTGCCGCTCGGCGTGGATGACCTCGAGCACGTCCTCGACCGTGAGCGGCTCGAAGTAGAGCCGGTCGGAGGTGTCGTAGTCGGTGGACACGGTCTCCGGATTGCAGTTGACCATCACGGTCTCGTACCCGGCCGCCCGCAGCGCCAGGGCCGCGTGCACGCAGGAGTAGTCGAACTCGATGCCCTGCCCGATCCGGTTCGGACCCGAACCCAGGATGATCACCTTGGGCTTCTCGGTCTGCGGCGCGACCTCTGATTCGGCCGCCGCGTCGGTCTCGTACGCCGAGTAGTGGTACGGGGTGGTGGCCGCGAACTCGGCCGCGCAGGTGTCCACCGTCTTGTAGACCGGGCGGATCCCGTTGGCCCAGCGGTACTCCCGCACCTGCTGCTCGTCGGCGACATCGGCGCGCAGCGCGGCGATCTGCCGGTCGGACAGGCCGTAGCGCTTGGCCTTGCGGACCAGCTCGGGGGTCAGCGCCGGGGCGTCGCGCACCGTGTGGCCGACCTGCCGGACCAGGTCCATCTGGTCCAGGAACCACGGGTCGATCCGGGTCGCGGCGTGTATCTGCTCGACCGTGGCCCCCGATTCCAGCGCCTGCATGACGCCGTAGACCCGGCCGTCCAGCGGGGTCTTCAGGTGCTCCAGCAGCGCGGCCAGCTCGACGTCCGCGGTCGGGGCGGTCCAGAAACCGCCCGCCTTGGTCTCCATCGAGCGCATCGCCTTGCCCAGCGACTCGGCGAACGAGCGGCCGATGGCCATGGCCTCGCCGACCGACTTCATGGTCGTGGTCAGCGTGGGGTCGGCGCCCGGGAACTTCTCGAAGGCAAAGCGCGGGATCTTGGTGACCACGTAGTCCAGCGTCGGCTCGAACGCGGCCGGGGTGGCCCTGGTGATGTCGTTGGCGATCTCGTCCAGGGTGTAGCCGATGGCCAGCTTGGCGGCGATCTTGGCGATCGGGAAGCCGGTGGCCTTGGAGGCCAGTGCCGACGAGCGGGAGACCCGGGGGTTCATCTCGATGACGATGATCCGCCCGTTCTCCGGGTTGACCGCGAACTGGATGTTGCAGCCGCCGGTGGCCACGCCGACCGCGCGCAGGATGGCCAGGCCCAGGTCACGCATCCGCTGATACTCGCGGTCGGTCAGCGTCATCGACGGGGCGACGGTGATCGAGTCACCGGTGTGCACGCCCATCGGGTCCAGGTTCTCGATGGAGCAGACGACGACCGCGTTGTCGTGGCCGTCGCGCATCAGCTCCAGCTCGAACTCCTTCCAGCCCAGCACGCTCTCCTCGATCAGCACCGAGGCGTGCACGTTCTGGTTGCCGTCCCCGGGACCGAAGGAGGCCTGCGAGGCGGCCAGCCCGCCGCCCGCGATCCGCTCGACATCGGCGTCGGTGTAGGCCATCCCGGAACCCAGGCCGCCCATGGTGAAGGACGGCCGGACGACCACCGGCAGGCCGAGCTCGGCGACCGCGGCCCGGACCTCGTCCATCGTGTGGCAGACCGCGGAGCGCGGCACGTCGCCGCCGACGGCCCGGACCACGTCCTTGAAGATCTGCCGGTCCTCACCCCGGTTGATGGCCGGGATGTCAGCGCCGATCAGCTCGACCCCGTACTTGTCCAGCACGCCCCGCTCGTCCAGCGCGATCGCGGTGTTCAGCGCGGTCTGCCCGCCCAGGGTGGCCAGCACGGCGTCGATCCGGTGCCCGCGGGCCTGCTGGTCGGCCAGCAGCTTTTCCACGAACTCGGCGTTGATCGGCTCGATGTAGGTGGCGTCGGCGAACTCCGGGTCGGTCATGATCGTGGCCGGATTGGAGTTGATCAGTGAGACCCGGATGCCCTCCTCCCGCAGCACCCGGCAGGCCTGGGTGCCCGAGTAGTCGAACTCGCAGGCCTGCCCGATGACGATCGGGCCGGAGCCGATCACCAGGACGTGATTGATGTCGGTACGGCGAGGCATCAGGCAGAGACCTTCCCAGTGGCGGACTTCGTGCTCGCGGCTGGGCCGGCCGCCGCTCCGGTGGCCATCAGCTCGACGAACCGGTCGAACAGGTAGCCGGCGTCGTGCGGGCCGGCCGCCGCCTCCGGATGGAACTGCACCGAGAAGGCTTGCCGGTCAAGGCATTCCAGCCCCTCGACGACGCCGTCGTTCAGGCAGCTGAAGGCGACCTGGACCCGGCCGAACTCGGTGTCGCTGACCCGGTCGATCGGCGCGTCCACCGCGAAGCCGTGGTTGTGCGCGGTGACCAGCACCCGGCCGGTCGCGTGGTCGCGCACCGGCTGGTTGATGCCGCGGTGCCCGAACTTGAGCTTGAACGTGCCGAAACCCAGGGCCCGGCCCAGGATCTGGTTGCCGAAGCAGATGCCGAACAGCGGGATCCCGGCGGTCAGGACGTCCCGGGTCAGCGCGACCATGGCGTCGGCGGTGGCCGGGTCGCCCGGGCCGTTGGACAGGAACACCCCGTCCACGCCGAGCGCGCGGATCTGCTCGATGGTGGTGGTCGCGGGCAGCACGTGCGTGCGGATGCCGCGCGCGGCCAGCATTCTCGGCGTGTTCGCCTTGATGCCCAGGTCGATCGCGGCGACCGCGAAGCGCTCGGTCCCGTCGGCCGGGATGACGTAGCCCGCCTCGGTGCTGACCTCGCCGGTCAGGTCGGCGCCGGCCATCGACGGCTGGGCCCGCACCTGCTCGAGCATGGCCGCCACCGTCAGCTCCGGGGTGCCGACCTGGTCACCGGCGAAGATGCCGCAGCGCATGGCGCCCGCGGTGCGCAGCCGGCGGGTGAGCGCCCGGGTGTCCACCCCGGCGATGCCGACGATGCCCTGCCGGGCCATCTCTTCCGGCAGCGAGGAGGTCGCGCGCCAGTTCGACGGGCGCGGGGCCAGGTCGCGGACCACGAACCCGGCCACCCAGATGGCGCCGGACTCGTCGTCGGACACCCCGTACCCGGCGCCGTCGGCCGATCCGGAGCCGGCCACCCAGCCGGTGTTGCCGATCTGCGGTGCGGTGGCCACCACGACCTGGCGGCGGTAGGACGGGTCGGTCAGCGTCTCCTGGTAGCCGGTCATCCCGGTGGTGAACACCGCCTCGCCGAAGGCGGTCCCCGACGCGCCGAAACCCTCGCCGTGGTAGACGGTGCCGTCTTCCAGGACCAGTACGGCCGGTGCGCTCATGTGGTCGCCTCCTCGCTCTTGCCGGGGTTGCCGGCCAGCAGATCCTTGGCCGCGACCAGGAACTCGGCCTGGCTGTCGCGGTCGTCGGCCCGCAGGCCGCTGTCCAGTTCGCTGGACCCGAGCCGCCAGCGGATGATCAGGATGCCGTCGGCCTGGGCCATCACCTTGCCGGCGATGCCGGGCGCGGTGGTGACCTCGATCAGGTCCTGGACGGGCACGAAGATCGGGTCGGCGCCGTCCCGGTCGATCAGGATGCCGTCGTCGGTCAGCCGGACCAGGGCGTCGGCCCGCACGCCCAGCCCGCGGGCGACGATCCGGTCCTGCCAGTGGCCGGCGGTCGTGGTCGAGACGTACAGCGCGGTCAGCGGCGGGGTCCGCACCTCGCCGAGCGTGTTGGGCACGGTCGGCAGCTCGGGCAGGCTGGACTGCCGCCCGCCGCGGTGCCGCCAGCCGACCCACATGCCCCAGGCGGCCAGCACGCAGACCAGGGCCAGACCCACGACCCACAGGGTGCGTTCCATCAGCTCTCCGCTCCCAGGGCCACGCCGGCCGACGCGGTCCGCCGGCCCCGCAGGTAGGTGGCGACGACCCGGCCGGGCAGCTCCATCCCCTCGAAGGGGGTGTTGCGGGACAGCGAGGCGAAGTCCGCGCCGCGCACCGTCCAGCTCGCCTGCGGGTCCAGGAGCACCAGGTTGGCCGGCTCGCCGGCGGCGATCGGCCGGCCCTGGTCGGTCAGGCCGCCGATCCGGGCCGGCGCCTCGGCCATCACCCGGGCCACCCCGCGCCAGTCCAGCAGGCCGGTGCGGACCATCGTGGCGATGACCACCGAGAGCGCGGTCTGCAGCCCGAGCATGCCGGGACTGGCGTTGTCCCACTCGGTTTCCTTGTCCTGGCTGGCGTGCGGGGCGTGGTCGGTGGCCACGATGTCGATCACGCCGGTGGCCAGCCCCGTCCGCAGAGCGCGCACGTCGGCCTCGGTCCGCAGCGGCGGGTTCACCTTGAACACCGGGTCGTAGCCCTGCGCCCGCTCGTCGGTGAGCAGCAGGTGGTGCGGGGTCACCTCGGCGGTGACGTTCGTGCCGCGCTTCTTGGCCGCGGCCACCACCTCCACACTGCCCGCGGTGGACAGGTGGCACACGTGCAGCCGGGAGCCGACGTGGTCGGTGAGCAGGCAGTCGCGGGCGATGATCGCCTCTTCGGCCACCGCCGGCCAGCCGGTCAGGCCGAGCCGGGCGGACACCTCCCCCTCGTGCATCTGCGCGCCCTGGGTCAGACGCGGTTCCTGCGCGTGCTGGGCGATCACCCCGCCGAACGCCTTGACGTACTCCAGGGCCCGGCGCATCAGCAGCGGGTCGGAGACACAGTCACCGTCGTCGGAGAACACCCGCACCCGCGCCGCCGAGGTGGCCATCGCGGCCAGCTCGGCCAGTTTCTGGCCCTTGCGGCCGACGGTGACCGCGCCGATCGGGTGCACGTCGACCAGTCCGGTCTGCTCGCCGAGCCGCAGCACCTGCTCGACGACCCCGGCGGTGTCCGCGGTCGGGTCGGTGTTGGGCATGGCGAACACCGCGGTGTAGCCGCCGAGCGCGGCCGCGGCCGACCCGGTGGCCACCGTCTCGGCGTCCTCCCGGCCCGGCTCGCGCAGGTGGGTGTGCAGGTCGACCAGGCCGGGCAGCACGACCAGCCCGGCCGCATCCACCACCTCGGCGTCCCGGGCCCGCGGGTCGGCGGCGGCGTCGGCCCCGACGGCGGCGATCACCCCGTCCACCACCAGGATGTCGGCGGGCTGTTCCCCGTACGGGGCCCCACCGGTGATCAACACGCTCACAGCGCCGCCCTCCCGGGGCACCTCGCAGGCTCGGTCGCCCCGAGGGCGCCGCTCCTGTGCCTATGGTTCGCTCGGCCAGCCTCGCTCACAATCCACCATCCATCTCGCCGGAGAGCAGCAGATACAGCACGGCCATCCGCACGGTCACCCCGTTGGCGACCTGCTCGACGATCACCGAGTTGACCCCGTCGGCCACGCCCGGGGTGATCTCCATGCCCCGGTTCATCGGGCCGGGGTGCATGACGATCGCGTCGTCGGCCAGCAGCGCGCGGCGCCGTTCGTCCAGCCCGTACCCGCGGCTGTACTCGCGCTCGGTCGGGAAGAACGCGCCGCTCATCCGCTCCCGCTGCACCCGCAGCATCATCACGGCGTCGGCCCCGGTCAGCGCGCCGTCCAGGTCGTAGGACACCTGCGCGGGCCAGGCGTCCACCCCGACCGGGACCAGGGTGGGCGGCGCGACCAGGGTGACCTGCGCGCCCAGCGTGGACAGCAGCAGCACGTTGGACCGGGCCACCCGCGAGTGCAGCACGTCGCCGACCACCACGATCCGCCGGCCGTCCAGCCGGCCCAGGTGCCGGCGCAGGGTGAAGGCGTCCAGCAACGCCTGGGTGGGGTGCTCGTGGGTGCCGTCGCCGGCGTTGATCACGTGCCCGTCCACCCAGCCGGAGAGCTGCTGCGGCGCCCCGGAGGCCGAGTGCCGGCAGACGACGGCGTCGGCGCCCATGGCCTGCAGGGTCCAAGCGGTGTCCTTGAGCGACTCGCCCTTGGACACCGACGAACCCTTGGCCGAGAAGTTGATGACGTCGGCGGACAGGCGCTTGGCGGCCAGCTCGAACGAGATCCGGGTCCGGGTGGAGTCCTCGAAGAACAGGTTGACCACGGTGCGCCCGCGCAGGGTGGGCAGCTTGCGCACCTCCCGGCCGGCCATCGCCTGGTCGATCCGCTCGGCGGTGTCCAGGATCAGCTCGGCCGAGCCGCGGGTCAGGTCGCCGGCCGAGAGCAGGTGCCGCGGCATGGTCGGCACGACGGGCTCGGTCGACCCGGTCGGGGCGGCCGCCCCGGTCGGGGCGGTCGAGGTCGGGGTCGGGGTCGGGCGAGCGGTGGGCACGTGCGCAGCGGTCGTCGTCATGACGTCCCTTCCCCGGGCCGGCCGGTGATCTCCTCGCGGGTGGGCACGGCGCGGGCCAACTCGACGCTGTCCAGCCCGTCGATCTCGACCAGGTGAACGGCGACGTCGTCGCCGAAGGCGGTCGGGATGTTCTTGCCCACGTAGTCGGCCCGGATCGGCAGCTGCCGGTGGCCGCGGTCGACCAGGACGGCGAGCTGCACGACCGCCGGCCGGCCGTGATCGCGCAGCGCGTCCAGGGCGGCCCGGATGGTGCGCCCGGAGTACAGGACGTCATCGACCAGGACGACGGTGGCGTTGTCCAGCCCGCCGGCCGGGATCCGCGTCTCCTCCAGCGCCCGGGGCGGGCGGCGGCGCAGGTCGTCGCGGTAGAGAGTGATGTCCAGGGAACCGACCGGGATCGGGCGGCCGGTGAAGGCGGTGAGCCGGTCGGCCAGGCGCTTGGCCAGGTGGACCCCGCGGGTCGGGATGCCGAGCAGGACGATGGGCTGCTCGCCGTTGCGTTCGAGGATCTGGTGGGCGATCCGGTCGATGGTCCGGGCGATCTGGGCGCCGCCCAGAATCTCGGTGAGGATCTCGGGGGCGCCGGCCGCAGGCTGCGCCACCGACTGGGCCACGGACCGAGCGTTGGACGTGCTGGCCTGAGCAGGACGCGCGTGCACCTGGTGCAGACCTCCTTTCCCGCCTCACTGGACGGTCCTTAAAGGGTGGTCGACGGGCAATGCTACCAACGGATTCCGGGGCGCCCGAGCCATGGCGCAACGGTGCCGAGGAATCCGGACGAACGGGATGTCACTGGCATGCTGGACGTGAGTGCGACTACTCTGCGTATACACTTCCAAGTTGCGTCACCGTACTCGCACCATCCAGCTTCAGGGAGCCGTCAATGACCCAGGACTACGCCCACGCCCTGGGCGCCCGTTTGCGCGCGATCCGGGCCCAGCAGGGCCTGAGCCTGCACGGGGTCGAGGAGAAGTCAGAGGGTCGTTGGAAGGCCGTCGTGGTCGGCTCCTACGAGCGGGGCGACCGGGCCGTCACCGTGGCCAAGTTGGCCGAACTGGCGGAGTTCTACGGGGTGCCGGTGGCCGAGCTGCTGCCCGACGCGCGGGCCACCCGGCGCGGTGCGCCGAGCCCCAAGCTGGTCATCGACCTGCAGCGGCTGGCCGAGCTGCCCACCCATCAGGCGGGCCCGCTGGCCCGGTACGCGGCCGCCATCCAGTCCCAGCGCGGCGACTACAACGGCAAGGTGCTGACCATCAGGTCCGAGGATTTGCGATCACTGGCCGTGATCTATGACATGACCGCGGAGGACCTGACCGACCAGTTGGTCTCCTGGGGCGTGCTGCCGGCCGGCACCGAGCTGAGCGACTGAGTCCGGCCGTCGGACCCGACCCGGCCGCGTGGCCCGGCCGGGTCAGGCGCCGCGCAGCTGCGGCGTGATCACCGCGATCTGCCCGAGCACGCCGTTGACGAAGCGCGGCGAGTCGTCGGTGGACAGGATCTTGGCCGAGTCCACCGCCTCGTTCACCACGACCGCCGGCGGCACCTCGGTGGAGTAGAGCAACTCGTAGACCGCGATCCGCAGAATGGCCCGGTCCACCGCAGGCATCCGATCGACGGTCCAGCCGCGGGAATGTTCGGCCAGCAGCGTGTCCACCCGGTCCTGGTGCTCGACGAAGCCGCGCACCAGACCCTCGGCGTAGTCGCCGATCGGCGTCCAGGAATGCCGGTCCGGGCCGGTCGGCTCCTCCATCCGCTCGCTCAGGACGACCAGCGGGTCGACTCCACGGGCCTCGGCGGCGAACAGCACGTCGAGGGCGCGCTTGCGGGACTTGCTGCGGGCTGACATCAGGCGATCAGATCTCAGCTGTTGACGCGGCCGAGGTACCGGCCGTCGCGGGTGTCGACCTTGATCTTGTCGCCGGTGTTGAGGAACAGCGGCACCGCGATCTCCGCCCCGGTCTCCAGAGTGGCCGGCTTGGTACCGCCGGTCGACCGGTCGCCCTGCAGGCCCGGGTCGGTGTGCGAGACGACGAGCTCGACCGAGGCCGGCAGCTCGACGTAGAGCACCACGCCCTCGTTCTGCGCGATCAGCGCTTCCTGGTTCTCCAGCAGGTAGTCGGCGGCGGAGCCCACCGTCGCGGCCGGGATGTGGATCTGGTCGTAGGTGTCGCCGTCCATGAAGACGTACTCGGAGCCGTCCTTGTACAGGTAGGTCATGTCCCGCTTGTCCACGGTCGCGGTCTCGACCTTGACGCCGGCGTTGAAGGTCTTGTCCACGACCTTGCCGGAGAGCACGTTCTTCAGGGTGGTCCGCACGAACGCCGGCCCCTTGCCCGGCTTGACGTGCTGGAACTCGGTGATGGTCCACAGCTGGCCCTCGAGGTTGAGGACGAGCCCGTTCTTGAAATCGCTGGTGCTGGCCATAGTGCGGGTGCTGCGCCTTTCGCTGTTCGACCGATCCTCGGCAGACCGGGCCGGGCCCGGTTCGGCGACTCAGAGCACGCCGAGATCCTTGGAGGTCTGGGTGAGGACGTGATACCCGTCGGGGCGGATCACGCCACTGTCCTCGATGCGCACCCCGCCCCGCCCCGGCAGGTACACCCCGGGCTCGACGGTCACGCACATGTCGGAGGCCATGATACTGGCCGCACCGCGAGCCAGAGCCGGTGCTTCGTGGATCTGCAGGCCGACCCCGTGCCCCAGGCCGTGGGCGAACTGCGGTCCGTACCCGGCGTCCTCGATGACGCCGCGGGACGCCGCGTCCACCGCGTCGCCGCTGGCCCCGATCACGCAGGCCGCGCGGCCGGCCGCCTGGGCCGCGTGCACCAGGTCGTAGATCTCCCGCTGCCAGGCCTGCGGCTCGCCCAGCACGAAGGTGCGGGTCATGTCCGAGTGGTAGCCGTCGACCTCGGCGCCGAAATCCAGCTTGACGAAGTCGCCGCGCTGCAGGACCGCGGTGGTGGGCCGGTGGTGCGGGATGGCGCTGTGCGGGCCGGCGGCCACGATCGTCTCGAAGGCCGGGTCCTGCGCCCCCAACTCGCGCATCCGCTGGTCCAGCTCCAGGCCGACGGCCCGTTCGGTGCGGCCGGGGCGCAGGCCGCCGGCCGCGATCAGCTCGGCCAGGGCCAGGTCGGCGACCTGACAGGCCCGGCTCAGGGCGTCGATCTCGGTCGGATCCTTGATCACCCGGGCCGCTTCGACCACGTCCAGCGTGGTGCGCAGGCTGACCGGCCGGGCCCGCTCGCGGGCCACCGCCGCGAGCACGTCGTACGCGGCGACCGGCAGCGAGCGGGCCTCGAAGCCGACGCTGCCGGCCGGAGCCCCGCGCAGCAGGGCCACGTCGCAGGGCCGGGCGATCAGCCGGGGCAGGTCGGGCACCTGCTCCTGCGACTGCAGGGTGTACCGGCCGTCGGTGCAGAACCGGGTACGCGGGTCGGCCTCGTCGGTGATCCGGTCGGTGTGCCCGTGCGCCTGCTGCGGTTCCTCGTCGTCCGCCGCGACCAGCAGCAGCGCGGCGTTGGAGCCGGTGAAGCCGGTCAGGTAGCGCACGTTGATCAGGTCGGTGACCAGCAGGGCGTCGATGCCGTCGGCGACGAGCGCGGCGCGGACGGTGGACCGGCGGGTGCGGTGCAAGGACGTCACGAGCGTCGATGGTAGGCGGACCGCGGCCGGCACGGCCCGGCCCGGGCCGCTCTTCTGGCAACTCTTGACAAGCTTGCGCAAGCTTGTCATTGTTTGTCAGTCACCGCACTGCGGCGGTGACCGCGAACTCCAGGAGGTGGCCCCATGGCGGCAACCCTCACCGATGTGGCGAAGCGGGCCGGCGTGGCCCTGTCCACCGCGTCCCGCGCCTTTTCCGACCCCGATCGGCTCGGGCCGGCAACGTTGCGCAAGATTCTGGCCGTCGCCCAGGACCTCGGTTACCAGGCCCCGGCCGCCCGGCTGGTCGACCCCGCCACCGACGACGACACCACCACCGTGGCCGTGGTCGTGCCCGACATCGGCAACCCGGTGTTCGCCGCGTTCGTCAAGGCGGCCCAGTCGCAGGGCTGGTTCCGCCGGCAGACCGTCGTGCTGGCCGACACCGACCTGAACCCCGACCGCGAGCGGGACGTGCTCAGCCACCTGCGGGACAAGGTCGACGGCATCATCATCAGCTCGCCCCGGCTGGAGGCCGAGCAGATCCTGGCCCTGTGCCCGCGCATCCCGGTGGTGCTGGTGAACCGGCAGACCCCGGGCACCGACTGCGTCATCGCCGATGCGACCGACGGCCTGCGGCAGACCATCGACTACCTGCGCGCACTGGGCCACCACCGCATCGCCTACGTGCAGGGCTCGCCACAGTCCTGGTCCAACGACCATCGCGTCACCCTCGTCCGCGAGTTGACCGCCGAGGCCGGGATGGACCTGCAGGTCCTGGGCTGGCAGGCGGAGACCGTGGCCGGCGGCACGGCCGCCGCGGCCAGCGTGGTGGCCACCGGAGCCTCCGCCGTCATCACCCACAACGACCTGATGGCCCTGGGCGTGATGGCCGGCGCCCGCGCCCTGGGCGTGCGGGTGCCGGAGGACCTAAGCGTGGTGGGCATCGACGACATCCCGGTGGCCGCGATCACCCACCCCAGCCTGACCAGCGTGTCGGTGCCGATGGCCCGCATGGGGGTGGCGGCGATGGAATCGCTCGAGCGCAATCTCGTCGAGCGGCAGACCCCGCGCCTGGTGCGGATGCCCACCCAGCTCGTCGTCCGCCAGTCCACCGGTCCGGCCGCCACCGCCGCGGCCACCAGCACGGGAGCCTCCGCATGAACCCCGACCTGAACGTGGTCGTCCTGGACGACAACATCGCCCGCTTCCGCGACGATTTCGAGTCCCGGCTGCCGGCCGGCGCCCACGCGAGCTTCCCCGACCGGACCGACGAGACGGCCGTGCAGGAGGCGCTGCGCGACGCGCACGTGCTGGTCAGCGCGGCCTTCACCGCCGACACCGCGGCCATGGCCAAGGATCTGCGGCTGCTGCTGGTGCCCGGGGCCGGCCTGAACGGGGTCGACCGGGCCGCGCTGCCGGCGGATGTGCCGGTCTGCAACACCTTCCACCACGAGGATTCGATCGCCGAGTACGTGGTGGCGGCCAGCGTGCTGCTGCGCCGCGGCTTCCTGACCCAGGACGCCGCGCTGCGCACCGGCCGGTGGCACAGCCCGGTGTACCGGCCCGAGCTGCCGTACTCCCGCGCCCTGGTCGGCGCGACCGTCGGCTTCGTCGGCTTCGGCCACATCGGGCAACGCACCTGGGAGCTGTTCCGGGCATTCCGGGCGCGCGGGGTGGCCGTCACCCGGCGCGGCGACATCGACGCGGCCGCCGCCGGTCTGGAGTGGTCGGGCACCATCGCCGACCTGGACGACCTGCTCGCCGCCGCCGACGTGGTCGTGCTGTCCGCCCCGCTCACCCCGCAGACCACCGGCCTGATCGGCGCGGCCCAGCTGGCCGCGATGAAGACCGACGCGATCCTGGTCAACGTCGGCCGCGGCCCGCTGGTCGATGCCGGGCCCTGGCGAACGCATTGCGGGACAACGCCATCGGTGGCGCCGCGATCGACGTGTGGTGGACCTACCCGACCTCGGGCGACACCGCCGCGCCCACCGAATACCCGTTGCCGGAGTCGGCCAACGTGCTGATGACGCCGCACTCGTCCGGCCTGTCCGAGCAGACCTTCGCCGGCCGGATCGCCGACATGACCGACAACATCGCACGGCTGGCCGTCGGCCGGCCCCTGCTGAACGTGGTCGGCTGATGGCCGACAAGATCATCGCCGCGGACGTCGTCGTCACCAGTCCGGGTCGCAACTTCGTCACCCTGAAGATCACCACCGCGGACGGCGTCGTCGGCTACGGCGACGCCACCCTCAACGGCCGCGAACTGTCGGTGGCCAGCTACCTGCGCGACCACGTCGCCCCGCTGCTGGTCGGCCGCGACCCGGCCCGCATCGAGGACGCCTGGCAGTACCTGTACCGCGGCGTGTACTGGCGCCGCGGACCGGTCACCATGGCCGCGATCGGCGCGGTCGACGTGGCCCTGTGGGACATCAAGGGCCAGGTCACCGGAGTGCCGGTGTACCAGCTGCTGGGCGGCTCGGTCCGCGACCGCATCCTGTCCTACACCCACGCCACCGGCTGGGACGTCCCGGCCCTGCTGGAGAGCATCGATGCCCAGCTGGCCCGTGGGTTTCAGGCCGTCCGGGCACAGACGGGGGTGCCCGGACTCGACATCGTGTACGGGGTGACCCGCAGCGGGGCGGCTTACGAGCCGGCCGGCCGCGGGGCCGCCCCGACCGAGGAGATCTGGGACACCGACGCGTACCTGCGGTACGCCCCCACCGCCCTGGCCGCCGCCCGCGACCACGTCGGCCCGGACGTCAAGCTGCTGCACGACGCGCACCACCGGCTCACCCCGAACCAGGCCGCCCGGTTGGGCCGGGCCCTGGAGCCGGTCGACCTGTTCTGGCTGGAGGACGTCACGCCGGCGGAGAGCCAGGAGGTGCTGCGCCGGGTCCGGGCGGCGACCACCGTGCCGCTGGCCATCGGCGAGGTGTTCACCACGGTGTGGGAGTTCCAGTCGCTGATCACCGAGCAACTCATCGACTTCGTCCGTGCGGCGGTCTCGCACGCCGGCGGGATCAGCCCGCTGCGCCGCATCGCCGCGCTGGCCGACGTGTGGCAGATCCGGCTGGCCCCGCACGGCCCGTCGGACGTCTCGCCGATCAGCCTGGGCGCCAGCACCCATCTGGGCCTGGCCACGCCGAACTTCGCGATCCAGGAGTACATGGGCTATTCGGACCTGGTGCACGAGGTGTTCCCGCACGCCTGGACCTACGCCGACGGGCACCTGCACCCGGGCGAGCAGCCCGGCATCGGCGTCCGGCTCGACGAGAAGCTCGCCGCGCGTTTCCCCTACCAACCTGCCTACCTGCCGGTCGCCCGCCGGCGGGACGGCTCGATGACGGACTGGTGAGGACCATGACGCTCCCCCGGCTGACCGCCGCCAGCACACCCCCGGCCGCGCTGATGCACCACCGCGGCCCGCTCGAGACCGGCATCGTGCACCTGGGTCTGGGTAACTTCCACCGCGCCCACCAGGCCGTCTACACCGCCGCCGCGCTGGCCGCCCAGGACGGGCCCTGGGGCATCGCCGGCGTGGCCAGCCGCTCGGCGCGCATCGCGGATTCGTTGCGCGAGCAGGACTTCCGTTACGGCACCGTGCAGATCTCGCCGGCCGGAACCACCGTCGAGGTCCCCGCCGTGCACACCGCCGCACTCGTGGCGGCGACCCAGCCCGACGCGGTGCTGGACGCGATCGCCGCCCCCGGCACCAGGATCGTCACCCTGACCGTCACCGAGCACGGCTACACCTACTCCCCGGTCACCCACCGCCTCGACCTGGACCACCCCGGCGTGCGCGGCGACCTGGCCGGGGCCCCGCCGAGCACCACCATCGGGCAGATCGCCCGCGGCCTGCAGCGCCGGGTGCGCGCCGGCGGCGCGCCCATCACCGTGCTGTCCTGCGACAACCTGACCGCCAACGGCGAGCACACCGGCCGGCTGGTCCGGGAGTTCGTCGCCGCCCTGCCGGCCGCCGAAAGTGCCGAGCTGAGCTCCTACCTCGACACCGCCGTGCGGTTCCCGAACTGCATGGTCGATCGGATCGTGCCGGCGACCACCGACCGGTACCGCCAGGACGTCGCCCGCGCCCTGGGCGTGCGCGACGAGATCCCGGTCCCGGCCGAGCCGTTCACCATGTGGGTGCTGGAGGACGACTTCATCGCCGGCCGGCCCGCCTGGGAGCACGGGGGCGCCGTCTTCAGCGACGACGTCGAGGCCTACGAGCTGCTCAAGCTGCGGCTGCTGAACGGAACCCATTCCCTGATCGCCTATCTCGGCGCCCTGGACGAGCGCGCGATCATCCCCGACGCGGTCGCCCAGCCGTTCGTCGAGCAGGCCGCCCGCAGCGTGCTGGTCGAGGACTACCTGCCCTCGGTCCGGGTCCCGGCCGACGTCGACCTGGACGGCTACGTCGCCCAGCTGTTCCAGCGGTGGTCGAACACCGCGCTGGGCCACGGCACCCACCAGGTCGGCTCCGACGGTTCGGTCAAACTCGCCCAGCGGATCCCGGAACCGGCCCGGCTGCACCTGGACCGGGGCCGGATGCCGCACCACCTGGCCCTGACCGTGGCCGCCTACCTGCAGTGCATCGCCCCGCCGGCCGGGTTCGAGCCGGGCCGCTACGCCGCCGCGATGAGCGATCCGGCCCGCCCCGCACTGGCCGACCTGGCCGCGGCCCAGCCGGCGCCGCAGCCGTTCGTGCAGGCGGTGCTGGACACCGGCCTGCTCGGCACCGACCTGGCCGGCCACCGGGAGTTCGTCGACCGGGTCGCCGAGTTCCGCACGATCCTGACCACCCACGGGCCGTCCGCCGCGGCGGCCGAGGCCGCGTCGGCCGGGCTGGCCGTCTCCGCCTGACCGGCCACGAAACAAAGGGGTTTCCGCCATGACCAGCACCACCCTGCCGACCAGCACGCCCACCGGACCGGTTTCCGCCCCGGCTCCCCGGCCGACCACCACCCGGGCCGCCGTGCTGCACGGCGCCGGTGACCTGCGCACCACCGAGCTGCCGATCCCCGCTCTGGGACCGGACGACGTCCTGATCCAGGTGGCCGCGGTCGGGGTGTGCGGATCGGACATGCACTACTTCGCGCACGGCCGCAACGGCACCAATGTGTTGCGCCAGCCGACCGTGCTGGGGCACGAGGCCGCCGGCACCGTGGTCGCCGCCGGCGCCGCCGCCCCGGTCGCGGTCGGCACGGCGGTGGCGGTCGAGCCTGCCGTCGGCTGCGGCACCTGCCGCACCTGCCGGGAGGGCGACTACAACGTGTGCCCGACCGGACGGTGCTTCGGCTCCCCGCCCACCCACGGGGTGATGACCCAGTACCTGCTGGCCCCGGCCCGGGCCGTGCACCCGCTGCCCGACCAGATCGACCTGGTCACCGGCGCCCTGATCGAACCCCTGGCCGTCGCGGTCTGGGCCGTGCGGCGGGCCCAGGTGGGCCTGGGCCACCGGGTGCTGGTCACCGGAGCCGGCCCGATCGGCCTGCTGGTCGCCCAGGTGGCCCGGGCCGCCGGCGCCGCTGAGGTCACCGTGACCGACGTCAACGACGACCGGCTGGCCGTCGCCGCCGCCCTGGGCGCCACCCACACCCGCAACACCCGCACCGCCCCGCTGGTCGAGGAACCCACCTACGACCGGGTGCTGGACTGCACCGGGGTGCCGGCGGTGGTGTGGTCGGCCATCCGCACGGTGCGGCCGCACGGCCGGGTCACCGTCGTCGGTCAGGCGGCGCCCACCGTCGACGGCCTGCCGCTGGGCTACCTGCAGCGCTACGAGATCGACCTGGTCACCGCCTTCCGCTACGCCCACGCCTTCCCCACCGCGATCGCCCTGGCCGCCTCCGGCGCGGTCGACATCACCCGCCTGATCACCGGCCGCTTCCCGCTCGACCAGGCCGCTCTGGCCGTGCAGGCCCCCGGCACCGATCCCCGGCACCTCAAGGTCCTGGTCCTGCCCCAGTCCTGAACAGCCAGTCCTGAACCGCCCGTCCTGACCCGCCCGTCCTGACCCGCCCGTCCTGACCCGCCCGTCCTGACGGCCCCCGCACCGCCCGCCGGCTTCCGCCGGCTCCCCGCACTCCCATCCCGGCCTCTGCGCATCCGAATGCGCCTGTCCCCGAAGGATTCCCATGACCGAGATCGCACCCCGGGTCGGCAAGCCCGGCGAAGTGGCGCACGCTGATCCCAAGAACGTCCGGCGGGCCGCCTGGGCCGGCCTGGTCGGCACCGCGCTGGAGCAGTACGACTTCATCATCTACGGCACCGCCTCCGCGCTGATCTTCAGCAAGCTGTTCTTCCCGAGCATCTCACCGGTCGCCGGGATGATCGCCGCGTTCTCGGCCTACGCGATCGGCTTCCTGGCCCGCCCGCTGGGCGGCCTGTTCTTCTCCCACTTCGGGGAGCGGTACGGCCGCAAGTGGGTGCTGGTCAGCACCCTGTTCCTGATGGGCGCGGCCACCTTCCTGATCGGCTGCCTGCCCACCTACGAGACGGCCGGGGTGCTGGCCCCGATCCTGCTGGTGCTGCTGCGCTTCCTGCAGGGCTTCGGCGCCGGCGCCGAGCAGGCCGGTGGCGCCACCCTGCTCACCGAGACCGCACCGCTGGGCAAGCGCGGCCGGCTGGCCTCGTTCGTCATGGTCGGCGCCGCGTTCGGCACGGTGCTGGGCGCCCTGGCCTGGGTGCTCGCGCAGCTGCTGCCGGACGACGTCCTGCTGTCCTGGGGCTGGCGAATGATCTTCTGGGCCAGCCTGTTCGTCACCGTGGGCGCCTGGATCATCCGGATGAAGATGGCCGAGAGCCCGATCTTCGTCGAGCTGAAGAAGTCGGTCGACGTCGAGCACGCGGCCCCGCTGAAGGAGGTCGCCAAGCACGGCACCAAGAACGTGCTCAAGGTCATCTTCATGAACTGGGGCATCAGCACGCAGTCCTACACCTACCAGGTCTTCATGGCCTCCTACCTGATCACCTTCGTCGGGGTGGACAAGCATTTCGTGCCCAACGTGCTGCTCTACGGCGCGCTGTTCGGCTCGGCCGCGGCCTACCTGATGGGTCTGCTGTCGGACCGGTTCGGCCGCCGGCGGATGTTCCTGGTGCTGGCCGGCGCGGCCATCCTGATCCCGTTCCCGGCGTTCATGGCGGTCAACACCGGCTCGCACTTCTGGATCATCGTGGTGATGGCGCTGGGCTTCATCACGGCCGCCCAGGGCATCACCGCGGTCACCATGAGCTTCTTCCCGGAGATGTTCGGCGCCCGCTACCGCTACGCCGGGGTCACCCTGGGCCGCGAGTTCTCCTCGATCATCGGCGGCGGCATCGCCCCCCTGGTCGCCGCCGGCCTGATGGCCTGGTTCTTCAACTCCTGGATCCCGGTCGCCGGGTACATGGTGCTGACCATGGTGGTCAGCTTCCTGGTCGCCCGCACCGTCCCCGAGACGGTCAACCGCGACCTGCAGATCCTGACCGACGCCCGGCCCGGCGAGGCCCGCCCGGGCCTGACCGCGGCGAACGACGCGGCCGCCAGCCGGGTCGCCGCCTGAACCACCACCCGTCCGGGTCCGAAACATCAAGGAGGAAGCATGGTCTCGTCGTCGAACCCGTCGGTGGTGACCTTCGGCGAGACCATGGTCCGCCTGTCGTTGCCCGGCCACGCCCACCCCGCCCTGGGGGCGCCCGCGCTGGGCATCGGCGGCGCCGAATCGAACGTGGCCATCTCCGCCGCCCGCCTCGGGGTGGACAGCACCTGGCTCAGCGTGCTCGGGGACGACGACTTCGGCGACCTGGTCGAGCGCGAGATCCGCGGCCAGGGTGTGCGCGTCCTCGCCCGCCGGGATCCGGTCGCCCCGACCGGCCTGCTGGTCAAGGAGTTTCGGGGTGGGCGGCCGTCCCGGGTGCGCTATTACCGGGCCGGTAGCGCGGCCGCCGGGATGACCGCGGCCGACGTCGACGACGCGGCCGCGGCGGCGATCGCGGCCGCCGGGGTGCTGCACCTGACCGGGATCACCCCGGCGTTGGGTCCCGGGCCGACCGCCGCCGCCCATCGGGCCATCGAGATCGCCCGCGCGGCCGGCGTTCCGGTCTCCGTCGACGTCAACTACCGGTCGTCGCTGTGGTCCGCCGACCGGGCCCGCCCGGCCCTGCTGACCCTCATCCGGCGGGCCGACGTGCTGTTCGCCGGGTCCGACGAGGCCGCCCTGATCCTGGACCGGCCCGAACCGGTCGACGACATCTTCCTCGCGGCAGCCGATCTCGCCGCCGAGCTGACCCGGCTCGGCCCCGGCCAGGTGGTGCTCAAGCTCGGCCGGCACGGCGCGCTGGCCCGGCGGGACGGTGCCATCGACGAGGTGCCGGCCTACCCGGTGACCGTCGTCGACACCGTCGGCGCCGGCGACGCCTTCGTCGGGGCCTACCTGGCCACGCTGGTCCGCGGGCAGGACGTCAAGGCGTGCCTGGACGCCGGGGCCCGGATGGGCGCGCTGGTCTGTGCGGCCCCCGGTGACTGGGAGGGCGTCCTGGACTGGCCCGGCTCGTTCGGCCCCCCGCCCGACCCCGACCGGCCCGACCTCGGCCGCCCCGCCCATCCCCACGCCGACGACGTGCGGCGCTGACCCGAGAGGGACCCTGATGAGCACTCTCACCGAGCCGGCGGCCACCCGGCCGTCGCTGCTGACCCGGTGCCCGGTGGTGCCGGTCGTCGTGCTGGACACCGCCGACCAGGCCCGCCCGCTGGCCGCGGCGCTGCTGGCCGGCGGCATCGACGTCATCGAGGTGACGCTGCGCACCCCGGCCGGGCTGGCCGGCATCACGGCGATCGCCGACCTCCCCGGCCTGCACGTCGGCGCCGGATCGGTCCTCACGGCCACCCAGGTGGATCAGGTGGTGGACGCCGGCGCCCGGTTCGTGGTCAGCCCGGGCCTGTCCGCGGCCGTCGTCGAGCGGGCCCATGAGCGGGGCGTGCCCGCGCTGCCCGGGATCGCCACCGCCTCGGACCTGATGGCGGCGGCCGCCCTGGGCCTGGACGAGGTCAAGATCTTCCCGGCCGGGCTGCTGGGCGGTCCGGCCATGATCACGGCGTTGGCCGCCCCGTTCCCGCAGCTGCGGTTCATGCCCTCGGGCGGAGTGTCGCCCGCCACGATGACCGATTACCTGTCCCTGCCGATGGTGCCGGCGGTCAGCGGCAGCTGGATGGTCGATCGGGAACTGCTGCGCCGCAACCGGTTCGACGAGGTCACCCGGCTGTCGGCGGCCGCGATCAGCCAGGCTCGGTGGGCGCGGCCAGCTGGCC
>ENA-UOWO01001190-UOWO01001190.1-activated-sludge-metagenome-genome-assembly--contig:-NODE-1190-length-35533-cov-7.791110_pt1 | contig 35533 bp, 32 predicted proteins | sample MGYA00238148_ERZ761564 | MGnify/ENA primary metagenome ERZ761564 (study PRJEB28885, sample SAMN05720194) | activated sludge metagenome | isolation source: Anaerobic digester | place: USA... | reverse complement strand
AGCACACTCTTTCCCTACACGACGCTCTTCCGATCTGCGGTGGTCGAGGGGGTGCTCGAGTCGGGGTTGCGGGTGTTGCGGTTCGAGGGGAGCGGCGATGCCGTCGAGGCGTTCCGCCGGTATGGGGAGATGCCGCTGCCGCCCTATATCACCTCCCGGGAAAGCACCCCGGAACGGTATCAGACCGTTTTTGCCAGCGAGGAGGGATCGATCGCCGCTCCCACCGCCGGTCTGCATTTCGATCCTCCTCTTCTGGATGCCTTGCGCCTGCGGGGCGTCCGGATCGCCGAAACCGTGCTCCATGTCGGGCTCGGCACCTTCAAACCCGTCGAGGCCGAAGAAGTCGAGGGGCACGTAATGCATAGTGAAAGATATTATATATCACGTGATCTTGCATCCGTCCATGCCGAGGTGCGGGCCGAGGGCGGCACGGTCTGGGCTTGCGGAACCACGTCGGTGCGGTCACTCGAGTCGGCGATGGGGGATGACGGCAGGCTCCGGACGGGCTGGAGCGAGACGGCCTGTTTCATCACGCCGGGCTACCGCTTCCGGGCGGTGGATCACCTGATCACGAACTTCCATCTGCCGCGATCGAGCCTGCTCATGCTCGTTTCGGCCCTCTGCGGCCGGGAAAAGATCCTGGAGCTGTATCATGAAGCCATCGGCCGCCGGTACCGGTTCTTCAGCTTCGGCGATGCGATGGCGATCATCTGAACGGGGCGCACCTATGAACGAACGATTCTTTTCCTTCACCGTCGAATCCGAATCCTCCGAGTGCTGGGGCAGGGTAGGGACGATCCGGACCCGCCGCGGCGAAATCCGGACCCCGGTTTTCATGCCGGTCGGCACCTGCGGCTCGGTCAAAACCCTCTCCCCGGAGGAAGTCCGGACGGCCGGCGCCACGATCATCCTGGGAAACACCTACCACCTCTGGCTCCGGCCCGGCACCGAGATCCTCGAGCATTTCGGCGGTCTCCACGCGTTCATGAAATGGGACCGGCCGATGCTGACCGACTCCGGCGGTTTCCAGGTGTTTTCGCTGAAGAAGCTGAACAAGATCACCGACGAGGGGGTCCAGTTCGCCTCCCATCTCGACGGGGCGAAGCTGTGGCTGACGCCCGAGGAGTCGATGCGCATCCAGCGCTCGATCGGGGCCGAGATCATGATGGTGTTCGACGAGTGCTGCCCGTGGCCTGCCGACGAAAAGCTTGCCAGGGAGGCGATGGAACGCTCGGCGCGCTGGGCGAAGCGGTGCCGCGAAGACCACCCGTCGGGGCGGAACGGCCAGGCGCTGTTCGGCATCGTCCAGGGCTCGACCTATCTGCACCTGCGCAAGGAGTCGATCGCCCGGACCGCCGAGATCGGGTTCGACGGCCTGGCGGTGGGCGGCCTTTCCGTTGGCGAACCGAAAGCCCTGATGATCGACACGCTCGACGGCATGATGCCCGGGATGCCGAAAGATCTGCCTCGCTATCTCATGGGCGTCGGCAGCCCCGAGGATCTGTTCTATGGCGTGGAACGGGGGATCGATATGTTCGACTGCGTGATGCCGACCCGCATCGCCCGGCACGGGGCCGTTTTCACCCCGACCGGCCGCATCGATCTGACCGGCCTGGCCTGGCAGAGATCCGACGAGCCGATCGATCCGACCTGCGACTGCCAGGCGTGCCGCACGTTTTCCCGCGGCTACCTGCGTCACCTGTTCAAGGCGAAGGAGATCCTGGCGCTGCGCATGGCGAGTTTGCACAATATCACGTTCATGATTACCCTTATGGGGAGGATCCGCGCGGCGCTGGCGGATGGAACGTTCCAGCGGCTCAAAAGCGAGTTTCTCGCATCCTACATGGCAAGGGAGGAAAAACGATGACCAGTCCGTCCGAACAGAAGGAGCGTATCGCCGAGGCGATGGAGCGGTTCAAGACCGGGGATCTCGACGGTGCCGAGGAGCTGTTCAGGGAGTTCCTGCACCGCTTTGCCGAGAGCGATCTTGCCGATAATGCCTGCTATAATATCGCGAAGATTCATATGCGGCGGAACCAGACGATGAAGGCGCTCGAGTGGCTCGAATACCTGCTGGTGCATTATCCGGGGAGCGACGCGGCCTACTTTGCCGAGGACGAGAAGGTCGAGCTGCTTCGCCAGCTCGGGAAGGGGCCGGCCGAGACGGCCGACGAGTGCTACTTCCGCGGAAAGATGGCCCTCAAGGAGAAGAACACGGACGAGGCCGAGCGGATCTTCCAGGAGCTGCTCGAGAAGTATCCCGACAGCGACCTCGCCGACAATGCCCATTACAACCTGGCCGTCATCTCCAAGCAACGGGGTCTCTTCGACCAGGTGCGCCGCCATGTCGACATCATCATGACGCAGTATCCCGACAGCGACGCCGCCATCTACGCCCCCGATCTGCTCGAGGATGCCTGAGCGAATCGATCCCGACGAAACGACGCGCCCGCGGGGGATCGACCCCGCGGGCGCGTTCTCTGTCGGAGGGAAGCGGTTACTGTTCGAGCTGCAGTTCCGTGGTGAAGATCGAGCTGCTGTCTTCCGAGACCTTCAGCCCCGTCTCTTCACCCTTGATGTAGCCGCGAGTGAGGTTCACGGCCAGGATGTCGATCTCGTAGCCGGTGATCACGCCGCTGAAGTAGGCTTCGGCCATGTAGTTGCTGCCGACCACGTCGACGTAGGGAACCAGGTCCTTGCCGCCCTGCTTGATGTAGACGCGGACCGTTTCCCCGTTCTCGAGGGTCGAGGCTTCCTGGCCGGACGGGGCTTTGCCGCGCACGACGACGCGCAGATCGCGCTTGATCGGCTCGATGTTGTTGAAGTCGATGTCGATGCCGCCGATGGTGCCGCCGGGGCGCTGGCTCGGCAGGCTGACCGACGAGTTGATCGTGATCGTGTCGTAGCCGCGGATCTTCATCTTGACCGCAACGGTGCCGGCGGTGATCGGAATATTCGGTAGAGTATACACCACGGTGCCCTGGAAGGTGCCGCCGCCGGTGCCCGCCGTACCGGTCGCAACGACGCGGCCCGCCGATTCGGCCCAGATCACGCCCGTGAAGTTCGCATCGGCCCCGTTCCCGTAAATATACCCGGGAACATTGCGCAGGGTTCCGGAGATGCTGACCCGCAGCGGGTTGAGCTGGATCACGCCCAGGTCGTAGCCGGACTTGGTGAGCTGAATCGGCCCAATGGTGTGGACATCGTAATTGTCGCAGTTGATCTTGTAGGTGCGCTCACCGCCTTCGAGGCTGGTCCATCCGCTCTCCTTGAAGTCCTGAGAGGTCTCGAACGTCTTGGTGCGGGCCGGGTCGATCTGCGTCACCGTGAAGTTCTGCACGGGCTTGCCGATCACGGCATCGATCGGATACCCGCGCAGCGTGCCGCGCTCGGAGGTCGTGCTCTTGCCCATCAGGATGGTCGGCGCCTGAACGGTTTCACCGTTGGTCACCTTGACCACGACGGTGCCAGCTTCGGAGGTGCCGCTGGCCTTGTCGACGAAATACCCGTACTTCGTCGCCTCGAGGGTCCAATCGCCCTCGTCGGGATTCATGTCGGTCAACACATACCGCCCGTCCCCGCCGGTGTTGACGGAACGGGTGCCGTACTTCGCGTTGGTCGCCCGCAGCAGAACGTCGGCGACCGGGGTGTATTTGGTCGATTCGAGCACATAGCCCTCGACCGTTCCCGACTTGACGCCGAGAGAGCCCTTCTCGCAGCCGGTGATGACGAGACTCGAAAGAGCCAGCGCCACCAACAGGAGCCACCGTGTCTTGGCCGGTTTCAACTCGCTTCCCATGTGAAGTGCCTCCGTTGTTCGCCCTGCGGCGAAGCTGAATGAAAGTGATCCGGTGAAGGTATCGGCGTATTTCGCCGAATCCTTGATGGTTTTCTTCTCGAATGAAGAAGTTGGTTCCCGACACGGACGGATCGCGATCCGCCCCTACGCCAGAGAGATCGCTCCCCCATGGCCCGTAGGGGCGCTTCGTGAAGCGCCCGAACCCAATCAGAGCTGAGAGAACCCGGCTCTTTGGCCGTAGGGGCGCTTCGTGAAGCGCCCGAACCCACCCCGTGGCCTTTTAGCTGTCGGAAAAAATCCGTAAGGGGCGGTCCGAGAACGAATCACGGCAGGGGGTAAAGAAACGACCGGGATGCGCCGATACAGAATCAAACCCATCGGCAAACTGTATCGATCCGGGAGGCCGCAACATGATGCCACTCAGAAGAATCCCCTCGGGAATGGGGATCCTGCTCACCTTTTTCCTGCTGATTCTCACGCTGGTCGGCTGCGAGAAAGGCACCCTCGGTCTCAAGGGCGGGAGCATTTCCGGCGTTGTCCTCGACAGCCGCACGCTCGCGGGCGTCTACGGTGTCAACGTCACCGGCACGTCCGGGGACGAGGGCGGCGACGACCGGGTGACTTCGTTCACCCAGACCGACTCGCAGGGCAACTACCATTTCGGAGACCTGCGCGCCGGCGAATGGACCATCTCGTATGACAAGGTCGGATACGAGCCGATCCCCCAGGATGCTTCCGGGGCGACCAAGGTCGTCGTCGTCAACAACGAGCATCGGAATGTGCCCCATGTCCGGATGGTTCAGAACTATGCCAATCAGTATATCACCGTCCGGGGCCTGTTGAAGGATGCCCGGAACGGCACGATCATCTCCATCGGAACGGCTCAGTTCACCTTCGGGAATCAGGTGTACAACAACCGCCTGCCCTCCGACTTCCAGGTCGGCTTTGCCGTTCCCGCCCAGGTCGGCGAACTGAACGTGACGATCAAGGTATCGAACTACCAGACCTACACCACCACGGTCAATGGGGCGACGGATGTCGACCTCGGGGTCATTCTGCTCCAGCCCCAGACCTACAAGATCGTGGGCGTCTGGAAAGACGTTCCCGGCTGGGTCTTCACCGAAGGTCCCCGCGCCGATATCGTCGCCTACTCGGGAAACCGCGTCGTGGCTACGGCTACCGGCCAGCTGAACACGCAATCCTTCGAGGTCGACGGGATTCCGATGGGCACCAGCGTTTCCCTCGAGGTCGAGATCAAGGGCTTCCGGATGAACGGGGCGGTTCCCGTGGTGCCGAACAGCGACTTCCAGGGCGTCATCTACCAGACGCTTTCCCTCAAGAACAACTTCTCACCCATCCTGCGCGATGTGCGCGTCGTCGTGACGGGCACCAATATCAGCTCCGGCGAGCGCCTCGGCGCCTACTGCCAGGAAACGGGAACCGTCTGGCCGACGACGACCGTGACCAACCCGACCGGCAGCATTGGCACGCCGCGTGTGGTCGACCTCGGGACGAACCAGGTTCCGACCGGCTACACCCTGACGTTCAAGGGATACAATGTGGATGATGGAACGATTGGAACGGAACGGGTCATGGTCAACGATGACGGTGTCGATCCTCAGATCGTCACGATTCCGGTGAACTGACGGAGGACCGAAACGATGGCATATACGACCGCGAACGAGAACAGGAGGTCGGTTTTCATGAATCTGCGCGTGTGGGGGGGCTGGCTGCTTGCCGTTGCCGGGGTTTCGGTCCTGATGACCATGGGGTGCGAAAAGGGCGCCCTGGGCGTCAGGAGCAGCAATGTCCGTGGAACGATCATCGACAGTGCAAGCTCGAACCCCATCAATGGCGTCCGGGTCAGGCTGGTCACCGAAACGGCTGTGATGGGCAACTCCCAGCAGGCCCTCGGGCAGAACTATGTCACCCAGACGGATGGAAACGGCCAGTTCATGTTCACCAATATGACCCCGGATAAAATGAAGCTGGAAGCCTCGAAGGTCGGATACGAGGATCTCGAGTATCCCGGCGGCTCCTCAACCGTCACGGTGTTCTACGTGCCGAATGGCGAGGACGTGAATCTCGGTGCCTTGAAGATGGCGGCGATTCCCAATCCGCTGCCTCAGAATATTTCCGTCCGGATCATTCTGCGCGACAGCAAGTCGATGGAAGTGCTCGATCCGGCAAGCGTCGTCAGCATCGCTTTCGACGACAAGGTTTTCACTCACACCGTGTTGCAATGGCAGAGCGGCCAGACGGCGGCGGGCGATCCGATCACGCTGCCTGCCAAGAGCGGCGACTACACCGTGTCGATCAACCCTGATCCCGAGTATTACAAGACGAAAACCATGACTATTCCCGGGAACAGCGCGATCATGACCGATATCACGCTCGAGGCCAACTCCTACAACCTCGTCGTTCGGTGCGTGAACGTGCCCGATTACATCAAGGGCGGCGTCGTGAATCTGTATGCCGAGAAAATTGACACAGACCCTGAGAGGGCCGCCAAGGTGCTGGCAACTCATACGATCAACAACCTGGGTACGTTGTCCTCGCCAAATCTGCCCGAAATCGTGACCGTGCCCGGCATTGCCTTCCCGATTTATTTGCGAGTGAACATCCGAGGTTACCAGGATGAGGTCGTGAAAATCGACGATCCGGCCATTGCCGATAAGGAACAGGGAAATATCCGCATCGACGTAGATTTCCTAGCGGACAATGGCACGACGACGGTCGTGCTCAAGCCGATCATTCCGATCCAATCCAAAGCCGGTCTGCTCGATAACCGGATCACCCGCCCCGTGACCCTGCGTGTTGCTGGTCCCGACCTGCTCCAGGGCGACTCGGTCGAAGGGTATCTGTGGGGCAATCCGACCTACAATCCTCTGATCGCTCCGCTCGGCGGCTTCATCGATGTCGAATTCCCGAACGTGCCGGTCGGGTACGAGCTCCCGTATTCCGTCACCGTCATGCCGGCTCCCGCCCGCGCCGCCTCTGGCAGCTACTCGATCCCGAATCCGGCTGAATCCAAGATGATCAGCCCGCCGGAAGACCTTCCGGCTCCGACCCTCATCATCGGCGTGAACGCCAAACGGCCGAGCTGAGTCCAGAACATTTCCAAAAACGAACCGCCCCCGGGAAATTCCCGGGGGCGGTTTTGCTCTTGGTTTGGAGCTCAGCTCCAGAAGGCCTTGCCGTGCGGGTAGGACCGGCCGAGGTGCTTCGCGACCGTGGCCGCGATGTCCCACAGGCCCTGGCGGATGCCGAGATCGGTGCCCGGCCGGCCTTTCTGGTAGGCGAGCAGGAAGGGATACTCACGGGTGTGGTCGCTTCCCTTGAAGGTCGGATCGCAGCCGTGATCCGAGGTGAGGATCAGCAGATCCTTCTCGTCGAGCTTGGCCAGAAACCCGGCAAGCCAGACATCGAACTCCTCGAGGGCCTTCTTGTACCCGGCCACGTCGCGGCGGTGACCGAAGATCATGTCGGTGTCGACGAGGTTCGTGAAGATGAAGCCCTCCTTCACCTTGTCGAGCGACTCCATCGTTTTCTTCATTCCGTCGGCGTTGCTTTCCGTCGTCACGTAGGGCTCGACCCCGCGGCCGGCGAAGATGTCGTAGATCTTGCCGATGCCGTAGGTCGTCACCTTCTGCTTCTTGAGCACGTCGAGCAGCGTGTCGACGGTTGGCTCGAGGCTGAAATCATGGCGGTGCGGCGTGCGCTTGTAGGCGCCGGAGGTGCCGACGAACGGCCGGGCGATGACGCGCGCGGCGCCGAGATCGGGCGGCTGGAGCAGCTCGCGGGCTTTCCGGCAGATGGCATACAGTTCTTCCAGGGGGACGACCTCTTCGTGGGCCGCGATCTGGAACACCGAGTCGGCCGAGGTGTAGACGATCAGCTTGCCGGTTTTCACGTGCTCGTCGCCGAGCTGCATGATGATCTCGGTGCCCGAGGCCGGGTAGTTGCCGATCGTGCCGCGGCCGACGGCCTGTTCGAACTGCTCGATGAAGGAGCGGGGAAAGCCTTTGGGGAACACCGGGAAGGCGAAATCCAGCTTCGCGCCCATCATTTCCCAGTGGCCCGTCGTCGTGTCCTTGCCCGGGGACAGTTCATGGGCCTTGCCGAACGAGCCCATCGCGGACTTCACCGGGGCGACGCCCACGATCGGGGTGATGTTGCCCAGACCCAGCTTCGCCATCGTCGGGACGTTCAGTCCCCCCGAAACCTTCGCGATGTTCGGAATCGTCGCCGATCCCTCATCTCCATACTCCGCCGCATCCGGCATGGCCCCGATGCCCGCACTGTCAACGACGATACATATTGCTCGCATTCTCTTGTCTCCTTGATTCACGCGGCTTTCGTCTTTTTTACCGGAAGCGCATGGGAAATATTCAGCAACCCGTCGATTGAAAGGTCTTCGTCGACCAGTGGCCAGTGGATGCCATAACCCGAAGGTGAAACGTCAAAGGCATTTCTTTGCTCACCTGTCGCAACAGATAATGTTGAAGAAATATCTTTGAGCTTGAACTCGTATTGTTTTCCATCGATCTCGATCTGCATGGTTTCGTTCGTGAATCGAACATGTTGGATGTTGTGAATTTTATTCATAAAGACTTTCTCGCCTGAAATTCATTCCATGAATTCTCGATGAGTTCGAAATATTCAAAAATCAGCTTCTTCACGAGCCTCTTGTCTGAAGGACTCATATTGTATGAATAGGCTTCAATTGCGTCAAAATCGTCGCAGTCGAGCCAATATTTGCATTCCTTGTCGCCGCTTGTGCAATGAACATGAATGGGCTCATTGCTCTCATTCGCGTAGAAAAAGAATCTCCAGCCGAAAATCATGAGAATGGTAGGCATCACAAGGCATGATACCACATTTCATGGATTTTCCTCCCCGAGACAGAGAGCATTCACATGGAACGTCTGTTCAGAAAAGGAAATTGGAAAATGTTATCCCTGTTGTGATGGTGTGCCCAGCGACTCGAGGCGCATGATTTTGGCGACGCGGGCTGCGTGGCGGCCGGGGGCCGGCGGGGTCGCGATCCAGAGGTCGACGATCTGCTTCATCAGGCCGGGGCCGATCACCATGCTCCCCAAGGTGAGCAGATTGGCATGATTGTGTTCGCGACTGTTGCGCGCGGTGTAGAGATCGTTGCAACAGGCGGCCCGGATGCCGGGAACCTTGTTCGCGGCCATGCAGGAGCCGATGCCGGCTCCGTCGATGACGATGCCGAGGGTGTGGGGATTCATCGCAACGGAGCTGGCGACGAGCCAGGCGATGTCGGGATAATCGACCGGCTCCGTCGAAAACGCGCCGACGTCCTCGACCGTGTGGCCGGCCGCCGTCAGGTGCTTTTTCAGCTCCTCCTTGAGCGGATACCCGCCATGATCAGCCCCAATCACGATCTTCGGCATATCTCACCATCCTGCTTGATAAGGATTTCACCACGAAGACACAAACGCTGTTTCACCACAAAGGCACCAAGGCACAAAGAACAGAGACAGACTCATTTAAAGGCCCTTTGTGTCTTCGTGTCTTTGTGGTGATCCTCCTAAATGAACTCGCGGAAGAGTTCGGGGCGGGGGCGGGGAATGACCACGCTGTAGACCACCTGGCCCCGGCCCTCGAGTACATTCAGGCCCGCTGCAACGGAGGCTTCGACGGCGGCCACGTCGCCGGTCATCGTGTAGAACGCCTTGCCGCCTATAGCCATTGCTATACGGATTTCGACGAGCTGCACGTCGGCGGCCTTGGCCGAAGCGTCGGCCGCGAGGATCGTCGAGACGACGTCGAAGGTTTCCAGCACGCCCAGGGCGTCCGTCGCGGGCAGCGGATTCGTGGCCGTCATCGCGGGATAGATCTGGGAATGCAGGTTCGGAATGACGAGGTCATTCACGAGATACCCCTGGCCGACCCGCACGCCCGAAGCGACACTGGCCTCGACGGCAGCGACGTCGCCCCAGACCATGACGATGAACTTGCCCGGGCAGATGGTGCGCGACAGCACGAGCTCGACCGCGGAAGTCTTGAGCATGGCGTCGGTGACCTGGTAGCCCATGGCGATGCTCGAAAGTTCCACGATTCCGATGGCGTTCTGTGAGATATTCATGTCGGTGCTCTCCGTCCTGGTTCGGGGCGTCTTCAGGCCCGGGTGATGACGATCGCGCCGGTGTCGACGCTGGAAACGCGGCCGCTGATCGAGGCATGCAGGGCTGCGCCGAGCTTCTTCTCGGGAACGGCGCCGATCAGTTGGCCGACCTTCACGGTGTCGCCGACGCGCACGAGGGGCTCGACCGGCACGCCGACGTGCATCTTCAGCGGCAGCCGGACCTGTTCATACCGTGCCTGGACAGGCGTCCAGGGGGATTTGTGATCGTATTCGAGGAGGCCGAGCCGCTTGATCAGCCGTTCGATGCCGACCCGCCGCTGGCCACGCATCGGGTGGACCTGGGGTGCGGACTTCCAGTCGGTCGCCTTCACGCCGTGGGCGAGATGATGCTTCTTCGCCATCTGGCACATCTCGCGGGGGGGCAGGCCTTCGGGGCAGGAGAACAGCGAGCAGAGGCCGCATTCGCTGCAGAAGATCGCGTCGATCGCGTAGTTCTGATCGTTGAACGGCGCGAGCTGTGCCGTCCGCATCGCCTTGTGCGGCCGGATCGGGTAGCCGAGCAGCGCGCGGGGACACAGTTCCGAACAGTCGGTGCACTGGTCGCAGGCCGAGCGGGCGATCTGCCGGTTGTGCGCCTCGGGCGTCATCATGCGCCGGATCAGCGGATGGTCGAGAGGGAGGGCGATCAGGCCACCCGTCGTCTTGGTCACGACATCGGTGCGGGGATCCCGCACGAGCCGGCCCATCATCGGTCCGCCGTCGATCACGGCCAGCCCGTCGACGCTCTTGAGCCCGGAAAGCGCAAGCGCCTCGAGCACGGTGATGCCGACCGGCACCTCCACCGTCATCGGGTTCGGAACGGCGCCGGCGAGGCTGAGGATCTTCGTCGTCACCGGCCGGTTGCGGCCAAGATTCAGCAGCGTCTCGACGTTGCACACGACGCACCCGACGTGGAGCGGGATACCGCCGAAGGGGATCAGCCGGCCGCTGGCTTCATATACCAGTTCGTATTCATCGCCCGACGGATAGAAGTCGCCGAGCGGCAGCATCGCGATGCGGCGGTCGGGAATGGCTTTCTCGAGCATCGCGAGCAGGTCGGCATACTTGCGCTTCATCGCGATATGCGCCTGCTTCGCCCCGGTGAGATCGATCGCGCGGATCAGGCCCTTGAAGAACTCGTCCGTCGCGTGCTTGAGGATCTCTTTGTCCTTGTGGAGAAGCGGCTCGCACTCGGCGGCGTTCACGATCAGGTGGTCGACGTTCTGCGCCGCCAGCTTCACATGCGTCGGGAATCCCGCGCCTCCACATCCCACCAATCCCAGTTCCGCTACCGCAATCTCGGCCATGGTTCTCATCCGTTTCGAAGGAATGGATACGATGAAATCACCGCGATGAAAGATCTACCACAGAGACACAGAGTGACAGCAAAAAAAGCACACTTCTTCAAGATGACATGCACGTGTCTTGTCATCGGGATGCTCTGTGCCTCCGTGTCTCTGTGGTTCGTCGGATCAGACGATTCGGAAGCTGTCGACGATGACGCAGCGGCGCTGCCGGGTGAAGGTGCGGGCGCTGGTCAGCCCCTCGCCCGTGGGGGAGGCGATGGTGAAGGTGGTATACCCTTCGCCGCCCATTCCCAGCCCGGCGTAGCTCGGACCGTTCTTGACGAAGATCGAGCAGTTGCACCGCACGGCCATCTTGTGCAGGTTGTCGATGTTGCGGCTGTGCATGACGGCCGTGTGGCGGTTCCCGTTCTCGACCTTGACGGCCAGGTCGATCGCGGCGTGAACGTCGCGCACGCGGACCAGAGGAATGACCGGCATCAGCAGCTCTTCCACCACGAACGGGTGGTCGGGTCCGGTTTCGCACAGCACCATGCGGATGTCATCCGGCACGCGCACGCCGATCTGCTCGAGAATGTAGCCGGCGTTCTTGCCGACGAACTTGCGGTTCGGGCCGCCGGTCTTGGGGTCGATCACGAGCTTCTCGAGCTGGATGATCTCGCGGGCCGACGCCTCGTAGGCGCCGCTGTTGCGCAGATGCCGCTTCAGCTCCTCGGCGACCGACTCGACGACGATGATCTCCTTCTCGGCGATGCACAGCACGTTGTTGTCGAGTGTAGCGCCGGATATAATATCGCGCGCTGCTTTTTTCAGGTCGGCCGTCTCGTCGACGACGGCGGGCGGGTTGCCCGGGCCGGCGGCGATGAACTTCTTGCCGCACTTGGCGGCGGCGGCGACGACGGCGGGGCCGCCTGTGACGACCAGCAGCCTGATCGAGGGGTGGGTCATCAGGATCTGGGCGTTCTCGATGCTCGGCTTGGCCGCCATCGTCATCAGATTCACGGGGCCGCCGGCTTCGACGACGGCCTCGTTCAGCAGTTCGAGGGTGAACCGGCTGACCTTGGTGGCGCCGGGGTGGGGGCCGAACACGACGGAGTTCCCGGCGGCGATCATGCCGATCGAGTTGCAGATGATCGTCTCAGAGGGGTTCGTCGAGGGGGTGATCGCCCCGATGATGCCGTAGGGCGCCTGCTCGACGACGGTCAGGCCGTCGTCCCCCGAGTAGGAAACGGGCTGCAGGTCTTCGATGCCGGGGGTTTTGGTGATCGCGAGCGTGTTCTTCTGGATCTTGTCGTCGATCCGGCCGTAACCGGTGTCCTCGACGCCGATGCGCGCGATCTCCTCGACCTTCGCCAGACACCGCCGGCGCATGTTCTCGATGATCTTCTTCCGCAGGGCGACCGGAAGCTCGACAAGCTTCTTCTGGGCTTCCCCGGCGGCCTTGATGGCATCCTCGATGTTCTCGAAGACGCCCTTGCCGCCGGCGGAGCCGCCGTGCTGCGATGCGGCGGCCGGCAGGGCTCCGGCAGTCTTCAGATTTTTGAGGACTTCCTTGACGATGACGCTCAGTTCATCCTGAGAAATGGACATGATACCCCCCGTGATCGAAAGAAGGCGGCCAACCCGGACGATCCCCGGCCCGGCAGCGAAATTTCAGGCTGCGCGGGCCGGGAAAACGCTCCGGAAGCGGTCTCGCCGTCCGTCAGGTCGTGCGTTCGTGGTCCATCACCACCGCGTCGACGATGGCGGCAATCGCCGCATCGACCGGGCAGTTCAGGGTGCGCTCCGTCAGGCGGGCCGAGCTGCCGTTGACGAGCAGCACGGTTTCCCCTGCACCGGCACTGACCGCGTCCACCGCAATGACATGATGGCCCGTGGGCTTGTGATCAATCGTGAGCTCCTCGACGACGAGGAACTTCATCCCGTTGAGCCGTTCTTCCTTGCGGGTGCAGACGACGGTGCCGCAGACGCGACCGAGATTCATGACGACGTTCCCGTCGGATTACTTCTTGGAAGCCGTCTGGCTGTTGTCGCGGATCGGCATGACCTCGTCGAGGTTGCCGTGCGGCCGCGGAATCACGTGGACGCAGATCAGCTCGCCGATCTTCTTGGCGGCGGCAGCGCCGGCATCGGTGGCGGCCTTGACGGCGGCGACATCACCGCGCACGAAGGCGGTCACATACCCGGAACCGATTTTTTCCCAGCCGACGAGCTTCACGTTGGCGGCTTTGACCATCGCGTCGGTGGCTTCGATGAGAGCGGTCAGACCTTTGGTTTCGATCATACCCAGAGCTTCCTGCATGGCGTCCTCCTGAGATTTGGCTTATCGAAAATGGTGTACTGCTGTCGAAATTCTATGGCAAAAGACCGGGATCAGCGAATGATCTCGACCATGTCACCCGTTTTGAGACCGGCGGCGTTGCCCTCGTCGTTGTCGACGTGGAAATCCGCGGCAAACTTGTCGCTGACGCGCACCAGGACGTTCTGGAAGGCGACCGCGCGGGGGCCCTGCGTCTTGACCGAGACGCGGTCCATGTCCTTGAGGCCCATCTTGTCGGCTTCCTTCGTGTGCAGATGCACGTGCCGGGTGGCGACGATGACGCCTTCCTTCAGCACCACATGGCCCTTGGGGCCGACGACGATGATGCCGGGCGTGCCCTTTGTGTCCCCGGAATCGCGGTACACGATCGGCACCCCGAGGGTGAAGCTGTCGGTGCCCGAGATCTCGATCTGGGTCGCGGGCCGGACCGGGCCGAGGATGCGGCACTTCTCGATGACGCCCTTCCGGCCGACGAGCATGACGCACTCTTCCGCGGCGAACTGGCCGGGCTGGGAGAGCTTTTTCATTTCCTTCAACTGGTACCCGGCGCCGAACAGGGTCTCGAGATCGGCCTGGGTGAGATGGATGTGGCGGCCGCTGACGCCGACGGGAACGGTTCCGGGGCGGATGCGATCCTGGAGATCGATATGCTTGAGCACTTCGGCAACGATGGTTTTGACTTTGGCTTCGTCGATCACGACTTGTTCCTTTCCCTGGCGATATTCTCGAGTTCACAACCCTTCATCAGAAGGGCTCCATCAGGCGGAAGCGCCGCCGCCGTGCGGCCCCGGACGTCCGTGAGCCGGAAGATCCGGTCGCCAATTATAGCACAACAATCCCGGGCGGCAAGGGGGGCGGGCACATAAAGCGAAAACTGTTTCCCGGCGACGAGCCGGCACAGCGCCTCGAACCGCTTCGGCTCGGTGTACGCCGGCAGGTCGGGGACGATCGCGCCCTCGCAGCCGAGGTCGAGCGCCATCGCCAGCGAGATCTCACCGGTGAAGGCCCCCTGTTTCTCCCAATGGATGCTCGGGGCCACGAGGCGCCCTTTCAGGGAGGGGAACAGCTCGTTGAACGCGGGCATCAGGGGCTCTGAAACAGTGAACAGGGGGGCGAGAGGAGATGCGGCGAAGCCGTGGATCAGCTCGCCGAACTTCTGCAGATGCTTCACGCCGCGGGCCTCGACCGGAATGAGCACGCGCCGGGAAGCGCGCCTCGTGAGCCGGATGCCGAGCGCGGCCGCCGTTTCCCGTGCCCAGTCCGTCATCGGGGTTTCTTCATCGAGCGCCCGGATCCCCTGGGTGTGCATGACCCGGACATCGTCGGCCGTCAGCATCGCGGCCGCGGCGACCGTCGGACCGGAAATGGTTCCGGGGGCGGGGGCGGCCTCACAGGCTTCGCGGAGCCGGGCGGGCGTGACCAGGCCGATTCCGAGGTCGGCCAGTTCCGCCGGGGGTCGGCCGATCTTGTCGACGAGCACGTGCACCGGGATCGATCGGGCCTGGGAAATGACGGTCCAGAGGGCTTCGGCGTCGGGGCGGTCCCGGAGGCCGAGCGACAGGCGCCGGAACAGGTCGGCGGGGGGCTCGTGGATGACGACCGCGGCGAACCGGGAAAAGCCGATGAATGCCAGGGATTCGAGGCGGGCCAGCATGAACTCTTCGGGCTGGAGCCCGAACGGCGCCTGGAGGAGATCCGGGGCTTTGAGCGTTTCCGAGACGATGAGCAGCGGTCGTGCCGTCATGACGTGGATACTATACCGATCCGGCGCCCGAAGGCAACAGGAAAAGCGGAAAAAAGAACGAGGCCGCCGGAGTGTCCGGGCGGCCTCGATGGGTTGCGGGTAAGCCCCCGCCTCTGCCGTGTGAAGGAAAATTGAACCCTACCTAACGGTAAACGGTTGTCCGCTCGCCCTCACAATGAGGTCTTCGTAACAGGAGTGATCCTGTTCGTAAGGTGATCTCAGCGGGGGGCGAAGACAGATTCCCTCTGGATACAGGTGTCGGCTCAATTAAACCTGCATCATCACGCACAGCGCAGGGACATGATTTTCAAACAGCCTCTGCTATGAACATACCACACCTCGTCCCCCTTGGCAAGTTCACCCGTTCCCCGGACAAACTGGAATGTGCTTGGCGGAGGTATACAAATGAACCGGTTCCCCCCCACTGTTTTGGGCGAGCTTGCCGGACCGGTCGAAGATGTGTGGGCCATGTCGGGGATATCCGAGGCGCTTGCGGTCTCTCCTCCCTGACACAAAGAACCCCTTTCGCCCCGGTGTCGAGGACGAGCTTGCATGCAAGCCGGAGGCGTGGTTAGATGGGCGCGACATACCCGGAATGAGGATGCGAAACCCATGGATGAAATCGTTCTGACACCGTCGCTGCGGCTCGCGACATCACTGATTTCGGCCGGCATTTCCGCGCTCGTCGGCTGGTTCGTTCTTGGGAGGGCCCGACAGCAGCCCGTGAACCGGGTCATCGCCGGCATCGCCACGGCGTCGATGCTGTATAATATATTTCAAATTATATTTCAAATCCTGCCGAGCATCTGGTTCGTCCGGGCCGGCTGGATCGGGACGATCCTGCTGATCCCGCTGCTCGCGGAATTCCCTGATGCCGTGCTCGAGGGGCGGTATGCGCGAACCCGGACGCGGGCAATGGCCTGGTCGGCGGCGACGGTGTTCCTGCTGGCGCTGCCGACGAATCTGATCTTCCGGGGCGAGCTCGAACTGACGCCCGACGGGCCGCTGGCGATCGGGGGGGCTCTCATGAAGGGGTACGCCTTCGCGATGGGCGTGCTGCTCGTGCGGATCGCCTACCGGCTGCTGAAGGCCCGGTTCACCCATCCGGACGAGATGATGCGCCGCCGGGTCGAGTTCATCCTGCTCGGCGAGGCGTTCTACTGCCTGTGCGCCCTGCACGACATGCTGCTGCGCCACCAGATCTTCTGGGTGTTCGAGTTCCCGATCGTCGAGTGGGCGACGTTGGCGTTCATGATCATCGTCGTGTACGCGACGATGCGGTTCAAACTCGTCGACATCGACGTCGTGATCGGAACGGGCGTGTATTACATGCTGCTGACGCTCGGCACCGCGGCGCTGTACAAGACCGTCGAGAACATCCTCCAGGACGACCTGAAAAAATACATCGACGAGCATTCCTGGTGGGCGCAGATCCTGCCCGCTTTCGCGGTCGCCCTGCTGATCGAGCCGGCGAACATGCTGATCCAGCGGCTGACGGAGGGCTGGTTCCTCGAGCCGAAATTCCGGAAGATGGGCATTTTCCGCAGCCCGAACTTCCAGTATCTCGTTCTCAACGGCAAGCTCGATGAGCTTCGCAAGCTTCGCTCCGAGCTCGACCAGCTCGTCGAACACGCTGCCGGCACCTCACCGGTCAGCCCGACAGACCGGGACAGCACCTGAACCAAGCCGTTACGAGGTCCGTTCCACCACAAGAGCGCCAGGATACAAAGAAGCATGACGGTTTTCACCGTCGGCGGTTTGGGCGGATCACGATCCGCCCCTACGATGCAGATGGCGATCTAGAGACGCGTAGGGGCGCATCGTGATGCGCCCGGAACACAGCCGAAACGGAACTTCACCTCAGAGACGCCGAGGCACAAAGATTCGAAGGATGGAGGAATATGGTACGCGAGCACGAGGATCGAGAGCTCCGGGACTGCAGAGCTGAACGGGAAGGTTGCCAACCTGGCGGGGTACAGGTAAAATGAGTTCATGCACATTCGGAACAAGGGGTTGCGGATCCGCTTTTTCGCGGTTGTCATGCTTCTGGCCGGCGCGCATCTCGGCTGTCTGCCGCCGACAGCGCAGGCCACGACGCCCCGGTTTGCCGAGCTGCATCGCGACCAGTTTCCCCTGACGAAGGAAGTCGTCCTGAAGAAGATGCTGTTCGCCTGCGGCATGATCGACGCATCCTTCCACGGGATCAACGACCTCGTCGCGGCCCTCCAGTATACGAAGAAAAATAACGATCCTCGGGCGATCGCGGCACAGCTTCTGGCCGTCCGCATGGGCCTCGAGGAAAAACCGTCCATGCTCAGACATATAGCCCGGGAAATAGAATTCTGCGAGAAGTATCCGAACTTCCCGCGCGGGTTCAACGACTCGCCGGAAGGCCCCGAGCTGATCAGCGCCGAGTTCGACAAGATCGCCGGCCACATCGAGAACCTGAACATCAACCACCAGCTCACCGATCTCGCCGCCCTTCGCAAAGAGGCCGAGCGGGTCGTGTTCGAGCTGTTCTGGTTCGACAGCGAGAAGATGCGCACCCTGGGGATGGACATCCTGACCTTCCTGCGCGTCGAGCTGAAGGAAGATCTCCCCTTCGACGTCTTCAACAAGCCGATCAAGCCGCGGCCCTGACCCACCGAAATTCTCAGGAATCGTCTCATCCGCAAATCACGCCGATGAGACGATTTCTTTTCACCCGGGAGTCCCCGAGCCGCAGAGATACTTCGTTGGAACAAGCAAGAATTTCAGACGAGAATACGAAGGAACACGTTCATCACAGAGATACGAAGACCGTTTCACCGCCGAGGCGCAGAGGCGCAGAGATTGAAACAAGATGGAAAAATGATGTATGAAAATATTTTCCTCGGCATCTCAGCGTCTCAGCGGTGAATCGTTCGAATTTCAACATCCCAGGACACGAAGAACACAGAGGCTGCACGGAGAATGTTCCGATCCTCCGTGAATCCTCTGTGTCCGCTGTGTTCTCTGTGATGAAGCTGTTTTCCGGATCTTTTTTCCGGCTTCCACGGGCAAATATCGAGTGGAGCGGGCGGATCACGATCCGCCCCTACATGGGGTGGCGGGCTATCCCGCGATGGCCCGGGAAGGACGATTCGATGCGTAGGGGCGGTTCGCGAACCGCCCGGGGAGTCTGACGAGAGGGTCAGCCGGGCTGTTGGTGCGGGGAACGGGCTCTGCGGGCGTTGCGCTTCTTCGCCATGCTCCGGTCGCGGCCCGAGCGCAGCGCCTTCCCGAGGCCGGCGAGCACGTCCGCCTCGAGGTGCTCCTCCTGGAGCGCGATGATCTCGTCGCGGATCATCGCGGCGCGCTCGAACTGAAGCTCCCGGGCGGCCTTTTCCATCTCGGTCTGGAGCTGCTTGAGCATCTCGGAGATCCGCTCGGCATCGACCTTGCCGCCCGTTTCGGCGCCGCCTTCCTGGCCCGGCAGGAACACCTTGGGCAGCTTTTTCACGATCGAAGCCGGCTCGATGCCGTTTTCCAGATTGTGTCGCTGCTGGATCTCGCGGCGGCGGGCGGTCTCGTCGATGCACTGCTTCATCGACGGCGTGATTTTGTCGGCATACATGAACACCTCACCCCGGACGTTGCGGGCCGCGCGGCCGCAGGTCTGGATCAGCGCCCAGGCGGATCGCAGGAATCCCTCTTTGTCGGCGTCGAGGATGGCGACGAGCGAGACTTCCGGCAGATCGAGGCCTTCGCGCAGCATGTTGATCCCGACCAGCACCGAAAAGACGCCGGCGCGCAGATCGCGCAGGATCTCGATGCGCTCGAGCGTCTCGATCTCGTCGTGCAGATACCGGGCAGGGATGCCCATCTGGGTGAGATACCCCGAGAGTTCCTGGGCCATGCGCTTCGTGAGGGTCGTGACGAGGACACGTTCGCCGTGGTCCAGCCGGTCGCGGATCCGGTCCATCAGATGATCGATCTGGCCTTCGGTCGGCACGACGGTGATGTTCGGGTCGAGCAGGCCGGTGGGCCGGATCAGCTGCTCGGCGACGCGGCCCTCCGAGACCTCGAGCTCCCAGGGGCCGGGAGTGGCCGAAACGAACAGCAGTTGTCGCTTGCGGCCGAGAAACTCTTCGAAGTTGAGAGGGCGGTTGTCGAGCGCCGAAGGCAGCCGGAAGCCGAAATCGATGAGGGTCTGTTTGCGGCTGCGATCGCCATGGCACATGCCCCGCAACTGCGGAACGGTCATGTGCGACTCGTCGAGGATGATGAGGCAGTCCTTGGGAAGGTAATCGACGAGCGTGTCGGGGGCGCTTCCCGGCTCGCGCGCGGCGAGATGGCGCGAGTAGTTCTCGATGCCCTTGCAGAAGCCCGTTTCCTTCATCATCTCGAGATCATACCGGGTGCGCTCGTTGATGCGCTGGGCCTCGATCGCCTTTCCGCCGCTCTCGAACAGCTTCACGCGGTCGGCCATCTCGGCCTCGATGGCCGCGAACGCGCGCTCCTTCTTCTCCAGCGTCGTCACGAAGTGCTGGGCGGGGAAGATCTCGATCGCCTCGGGGCGGGCGATGACCTCTCCAGTGAGCGGGTCGAACCGTTCGATCCGGTCGATCTCGTCGCCGAAATACCGCACCCGGATCGCCTCCTCGCTCGAAGCGGGGAAGATGTCGACGGTCTCGCCGCGGGCCCGGAACCGGGACCGGTGGAAATCCATGTCGTTGCGGGAATACTGGATGTCGGTCAGGCGGCGCAGCAGCTCCTGGCGCGGCAGCAGGTCGCCCTGGCGCAGCGAGATGCGCAGCTCGAGGTAGTCTTCCGGCGATCCGAGGCCGTAGATGCAGCTCACCGAGGCCACGACGATGACGTCGCGGCGCATGAACAGGGAAGAGGTGGCCGAGTGGCGGAACCGGTCGATCTCCTCGTTGATGTCCGAATCCTTCTCGATGTAGCTGTCGGTGGTCGGAATATAGGCTTCGGGCTGGTAGTAGTCGTAGTAGCTCACGAAATACTCGACGGCGTTTCCCGGGAAGAACTCCTTGAACTCGCTGTAGAGCTGGGCGGCGAGCGTCTTGTTGTGGGTGATGACGAGAACGGGCCGCTGCAGACGGGCCGCGAGGCTCGCCATCGTGAACGTCTTGCCCGAACCGGTGACGCCGAGAAGGGTGGTGTACCGATGGCCGGCCTCGATCCAATCGACGAGCTGTTCGACGGCGCGCGGCTGGTCGCCGCGGGGCTGGAAGGGGCTGACGAGGTCGAGGCGGTTGTTCGCGGTTGGTGTCGTCATGCCGGATATGGTAGCATGACCTGTCAAACCACACCCCATGAGGGGTTCACCCCAGAGAAAAGGAGCGAGCGACCCGGATGAAACTATATATCGTTGCAGATATGGAGGGAATCGCGGGCGTCGTTTCCCCGGTCCAGATCGGCGATGGTGATTCACCCGAGATCGAACAGGCCCGCCGCCAGTTCACCGATGAGGTGAACGCCGTCTGCGCCGGTGCCCTGGAGGCCGGCGTCGAAGAGATCTACATCAACGATTTTCACGGCTGCGGCCGCAACCTGCTGCTCGAGCGGCTTCCTTCCCAGGTCATGCTGATCCGGGGCGGATTCCGGCCGACCGCCGGGTTCGACCACCTCGACAGCACCTTCGGCGGCCTGGTCCTGCTCGGCGCGCATGCCCGATCCGGTTCACGCGAGGGCGTCATCCCGCACACCTACGCGGGGCATCTGCGGTTCGAACTGTTCGGGGCCCCCATCGGAGAGTTCGATATCCTCTCGCTCGTGGCCGGCGAATACAAGGTGCCGACGATTCTGATCTCGGGAGACTCGAAAACGATCGAGCAGGCGAACACGAATATGCCCGCCACGCCGACCGTCATCACGAAGTATCCGATCGGCGTCAGCTCGGCCATCTGCATCCATCCGAAGATGGTGTGCGACGCGCTGCGCGAGGAGATCAAGAGAGGCGTGAAATCCGCGGGGACGATCGAACCGCCCGCCATCTCGCCCCCGTTGCAGCTCGGCATCCGCGTTTCGGACGTCAACCTCCACGACCGGCTTTCCTGGATCCCCCAACTCAAGCGCACGTCCGACGACCGTTTCGAGTTCGTCGCCGAAAGCGCCGAACAGATGGCGAAGCTGGTCTACGGCGTGACCCTCCTGACGACGCCGGGGCTCTGAGACCCCTGCGCTGGGGAAAGGCCCCGGACAATGGGATATCTGTTCGCTATAATATATTATCTTGCTTATATAAAATATTTGTGGGAGTTCGCGAGGGCTCCCAAGCCGATTCCGAGCCCCCGCTGCTTTGCGCGCACGGCGGCCGTCGGTTTCTGGTTCTTCCTTCTCGGCTGCATGTGGCAGGATTACCTGGCGCTGGGGATGATCGGCCCGGGGGGAACGTTGCTCGCGGAAGAACCCCGGGCGATGGCCCGGCTCTCCATCGGCCGGCTTCTCGGCATGTACGCCGAGGACATCCCGCTTGCCCTTTACCGTGGAACCGTCAGCGGAATGGCGCTGGCTCTGATGTTCCTCGCCTTTGCCGGGATCATGGGCGTGTTTCAGCGTCTGAAGAGTGGCCAGACTTCCAGCGAGGCCCCATCGGCCTCGCAGGAGTCTCTGTGGGACATCCTGTTCGTGCTGTTCGGGATTGGGTTCGTGTTTTCGATCCTCCTCTCACCGCTGCTGTTCTTCCCGTATTATCAGGGCCCGGCGGCGATGATCAAGACGAATCTCGGGGCGTTTCTCACCCTGTCCGGGCTGTTTGCGGGCTTCGTGGGCCCGCTCTTCGCCGGCGTCGGATACATGGAAGGCTACCGCTTCTGATCACTCGGCGGCGCCTTCAGTGGCGCGGGTTTCCAGCCGGATTACCTGGATGCCGAACACCTCCCGGTGGCCGATGAGCCTGTAGATCGGGGCGAGCCGCTCGAGAAGCAGGTTTGCGTTCCCGAACGTGTGATAGGACAGGACGAGCTGGAGGCGAGGGGCATGCCCGATCAGGGGCATCAGCTCAGACACCGTCTTGTCGTTGATCTCGTGCGAGGAGACCGGGAAGGGGAGGATCCTCCGGTCTTTCGGGGCGAAATAATACTCGAACGAATATCTGCACCGTGCCGACGCGACGACGATCGTCTCCCCGGGCCGGGATGATTCGGCAACGAGTGCGGCCGCTTCCCGCCACTGGTCCTTGTCGGGGGTCGTATAATAGATGAAGAGAGATAGTATCATGGAGGCCGCCGTTGCCCCCGCGAGGAGCTTCTTCAGGCGCTCGCCGGGCAACAGCGAGAGCCCGCGGGCGGCCAGAAGGAACAGGGCGACCGAGGCGAGGATGGTGATGCGCGGGATGAACACCGGCTGTCCGACGAGCGAGAGCAGGTAGGGGATGCCGAGCGGGACCGCGAACCAGAGGAGAGTCAGACAAAGAGCGGGGTTGCGGGCGATCCTGAGGCGCCGGTCGCGGGGGGATTCCCCGTTATCGGAGAAGGATGCGAGGGCTGAGCCGATCACCAGGCAGAGCGTGACGACGGCGGCCGTCCTGTCGCCCTCCCGGGTGGCATGGCAGGAAACCAGGCTCCCGCCGTATTCCAGGAGTGTGTCGAGCATCGACTGAAGGTCGGGAGGGGAGATCCAGAAGCTTTTCTGGGCCGAGGCGAGCTGGGAGAGGAATACGGGCAGCCAGGGGGCGAACAGGATCAGCACGGCACCCTGTGCCAGCAGCCACCGGCGCTTGTCCTGCGATTCGGGGAAGGGGGCGCACAGAAAGACGAACAGGTTCTGCGCGAACGGGACGAGCAGCCCGAGGTTATTCGTATACAGCAGCGCCGTCGTGGAAACGACCCAGGCGGCGGCTCTGCGCAGATCGAGCCGCTCGAGGCAGCGTGCCAGGGTATGGAACGAGGCGATGCCCAGCAGCACGGTCAGGGCGTAGTTGCGCGCCTCCTGGGCATACCGGATGTGAAACGTGGAAAGGGCGAGCAGGCCCATCGCCAGGAGGCCGGCCTCCCGGCCGAACAGCCGCCGCCCGCAGACGTAGACGAGTCCCAGCGAGAGGGTGGAGCAGACGGCCGAGAGCGAGCGGACGGCGATCTCGGTTTCCCCGAACAGGCGGATCCAGACGTGGAGAAACAAAAAATAGAGGGGCGGATGGAACTCGTTCGTCGTGCGGTGCATGCCGAGGATCTCGCCGACCGGCATCCGGGCGATGATCAGGGAGCCGATTTCGTCTTCCCAGAGGGATTCCGTGCCGAGAAAGGCGAACCGCAGCACCGCTCCCGCAACGAGAATCAGCAGAAACCACCCGCCTCCGCGGGGATGTCCGGCGTTCATGGCTGCCGGGGACCGCGCGGCGTGATATTGTATCGGCTATATAGTCGAAGGCCGCAGCCGTTGCCGGGAGATTCCGGGGTCATTCTTCCGGGAGATCCCCGTCGTCGGGGGAGGCGTCGGCCCCGCGGTCGATCCCGAGCTGCTTCATCTTGCGCTGCAGGGTGCGGCGGGAAATGCGCAGCACCTTGGCGGTCAGAGAAACATTGTGGTCGTTATTTTCAAGCGACTGGACGATGATCGCGCGCTCGGCCTCCAGAAGCTGATCCTCGAGGCTTCCCGCGGGAACGGCACTGCGCGACGCCGACCCGACCGAGGTCCCGCGTTCGGTCAGGTTCGGGGGCAGGTGCGAGGGCATGATCACCTTGTCGGCGAGCACCACCGCCCGCTTGAGGACGTTTTCCAGCTCGCGGATGTTGCCGGGCCAGGCGTAGCCGAACAGCAGACGGCGGGCCGAAGCGTCGATCGTAGGGCCGGGTTTCCCGTTTTCCCGGGCGAACTTGTCCAGGAAATACTCGATCAGCAGCGGCAGATCCCCCTGGCGTTCCCGCAGCGGCGGCAGGGTGATCGTCATCTCGTTGATGCGGTAATACAGATCGTGGCGGAACCGCCCCTCGCGCACGAGAGACGGCAGATCCCGGTTGCAGGCCGCGATGACGCGGATGTCGATGTCGATGGATTTGACGCCGCCGACGCGCCGGATCTTCCGCTCCTGCAGCACGCGCAACAGCTTGACCTGCGTGTGGAGCGACGTTTCCGAGATCTCGTCGAGGAAGATGGTGCCGCGGTTGGCGATCTCGAAATACCCGATCTTCTGGCCGACGGCCCCGGTGAAGGCGCCTTTTTCGTAGCCGAACAGTTCGCTCTCGATGATCGAGTCGGGCAGGGCGCCGCAGTTGACGGCGATGAACGGCTCGTTCGCCCGCGGGGAGTTCATGTGGATCGCGTGGGCGACGAGCTCCTTGCCCGTGCCGCTCTCGCCCTGGATCAGGACCGAAAGATTGCTGGCGCTGATCCGCTCGATGCAGGAAAAGATCGACTGCATCTTCTCGGACCGGCCGATCATGCCCTTGAACACTGCGCCGGAGTGGGGAGTCGTCGGCGCTTGCGGCTCTTTCCCGGCGCCCGAGCCGGTCACTTCGTACACGTTGATGGGCGAGAACTCGAAGATGACCTTGCTCGAGATCTTCTGAACCCAGTGCGGCAGCACCGATGCGAGCTCCTGGATCTCGGGATCGCGCAGCCCGAGCCGGCGCCCCTCCTTCCAGATCAGGCCCGTCAGGTCTTCCGGGCTCATGTCGAGCAGCTCTTCGATGTTTTTCTCCATCAGCCGGTTGAGCACGTTCAGCCAGCCGATGTACCGCTGCTGGGCAGGCTCGGTGCGAACTTCGGCAATGCCGATGTCGCTCAGGAGACGCTCGCGCATCACCGGCGGCATGGCAATGCCGAAGTTCACTTCCTGCTTCTTGGGCAGGCCGCATTTCCACTGCTCGAACAGCCTGTCCAGCTCCTTGACGCCGCGCGGCGCGATATCGGCGAAAAACTGGGTCGCGATATCCTTGAGCCGGCGCGGATCTTCCATGGGGACTGCCTCAGTTGCCCGTGGCGGGCGTGTTCGCATCCGCCGGGGCGACGGTGATCGGCGCGGAAGCGGCGGCCGGTGCCGGCTCTGCCGCCTTCACGGGCTCGGTCTTCGCCGGCGCGGATTTCGCGGGAGCGGCCTTCGGAGCCTTCTTCGCCGCCTTGAGCAGCTCGGCCGGAATCTGCCGCTTCGCGCCGCGCAGGAAGTGGATCGCGGTCCGGTTGCCCGGCTCGGCTTCGAGCGCCTTCATGTAGGCATCAGCCGCGCCCTTGCGGTCCTTCTGCTCGTTCCGGATGCGGCCGACCCAGAGCCAGGCTTCGGCATTCGCCGGGTTGCAGGCGACGGAGGCTTCATACTTCTTCAGCGCCGTCTCGGGATCGTCCTGCATGTAGAACAGATACCCCCATTTGCGAAGGGCTTCGGAAAGGAACACATCGATGACGGGCTTCTTCTTCGTGTCGGGGAACTTCTGCAGATACTCCTGCCAGGCCACCGCTTCCTTGGCGGGGAAGTTCATCTGCCGGTAGATGCGGGCCTGCCGGAACAGCAGTTTCTTGGCCTGGGAGGGATCCTTTTCGAGCAGGTAGGAGATCGACTGGAGTTCGCGATCGAGCTGGGCGCGTTCCGACTGGCCCAGACGAAGCTCCTGGCGGGTTTCTGCGTCGATCTGACCCAGAAGGCGCATTTCGGCGAGCGGCTCGGCGCAATCCTCACCCTCGCAGAAGTCGGCGGAAACCGGATTCAGCGTGCCGCACTTGAGGCACTTGTTCAGCTCTCTGTCGCACTTCTTGCAGGTCGTGTCGGTCAGCTCGGCGAGCGTGTTGCACGCGGGGCAGATAACGCGGATCGCCCATGCCGAAGAGGTCACCAGGACCAGGGTCGTCAGTATCAGGACAAACACGATGCTTGCCAGTCTCATCTAAGGCCTCCTGAAGGTGTGTCCGCCCGTAGGCGGAGAGTCTCCGCATGATAGGGGCGGGAAAATCCGGTGTCAACCGGTTCGGTCGATGAAGAAATCCCAGAATCGCTGATCCGAGGCGGGAAACGCGCCGGCAATCTCGCCCGCTTTTTCGCTGAGCATGATGCGGGCCGGCTGGAGCGCGTCGAGGATTGCCAGGATCGGCTGAACCGCCTCGGCGTCGGCATCGCTGCGGCCGTGACGGAACACGTGCCACTCCCGGCCGTCGTAACAGGCCAGATACTCGTTTCCCTCGACGGACAGCCGCCAGAACTTCGGGGCGGTGTACCGGAACGCGGCGTAGGACGACGCCATAAACGCCCGCGTCAGCACGAAACGCAGCGCGAGCGGCGAGCCGAGGAACGACTGCCAGCCTTCGCGCACGAGGGCGTCGGGGTCGAAATGGATCTCGCTGCGATGCTCCACGCGGGTTTCCGAAACCACGTCGGCGGGGTTCGCCCAGTAGTAGCACCGGTCGGGCTGCAGGCCGATGCCCGCCAGGTCCTCGCGCACCTCCGCGGTGTCGGCGAACAGTTCGAGACTGCTCCAGCCGCGCTTGAGCGCTTCCTGGCGAAGGCCGTCGAAGAGTTTGCGCGCGACGGGGGGCTGCCGGAAGTCAGGATGGATGCGCCACCGCGGCACGCTGCCGATTCCCCCGGCCTTCTGGACGAGATCGGCATACCCAAAGATCATCCGCTCGCAGCTCAACACCCAGGAGGAGCCGGGGCAGCGCGCGACGATCTTCTGATGGCGGCGGGCCGTGACTTCATCGTCGAACCAGCCGCCCTCGAGCTGCTCGAAACAGCGGTGCATATCGACGAGCGAGGAGGCGTCTTCCTCGTAGGAGATCGCCCGGAACTCGAACCGGCGTATCAGATCGATCATCATGCGGGTATGGTAGCGAAAAAGCCGCGTCCATTCAAGGCGAAGAAAAAGCGCCCCCGAAGATTGCCTTCGGGAGCGGCCTGGTTGGCTGGTCGATTACTTGGACTTCTTGCAGCTGCTCTTGCAGACCTTGCGGAAGTGACCCTTGGTGTGGGAACCGTCGCTGTTGTAGTGGCCCTTCACGAAGGTCTTGCACTTCTTGCCGGTGACACCCTTCTTGACCGCGACGCCGGCGTCCATGACCTTGTTCTGGACCGCGTCGAACGCCTTGGTGCCGGCCTTCTTGCCGTTCTCGAACCCCTTCTTGAAGGAGGCTTTCACCTTCTGGAAGAACCCGGGCTTCTGATGGCAGCCGCCGCCGTTGTGCTGACCGCACTGGCCGCTCTGACCGCTCTGGCCGGACTGGCCGCTCTGACCACTCTGCTGGCTGCTCTGACCCGACTGACCGGACTGGCCGCTCTGACCGGGGTTGCCGGCGTAGACGGGGGCGATGGTCAGGGTGCTGATAACCAGAGCCGAAAGAAGCAGGTTCTTATTCATTGAGATACCCTCCTGTTTTATGTGCTTATGGTTTGTTTGTTTTGATCTTTGGACGTGTTGCGCGAGTATCACGCAACGTGCGTGCCAAGTATCTCCTTCATGAAAATCGGCATTGTACCGATAATTTGACAGCAGAAAATTCGGCGCTGTCGAAAAATCGGCAGCCGGAGTGATGAAAATTCGTCGGCCGGAGGGGTGGATGGCCTGGTTGAAACAGTGGTTGAGCGGAACGCTTGATGAGGGGCTGGCCGCCTTCCTGGCAGGGTTCATCTTCCTGGTCGCCGGCATCCTGCTCTGGCGCTGGGTCATCGCGGGCATCGAACGCCGCTCGCCGGACGGCAAGGGCCTGATGGCGAAACTGATCGCCGCCGTCCGCCTTCCCGGGTATCTCCTGCTCGCCTTCCTCGCCGTCGATCTCGGCCTCAATCTCGCCCCCCTGTTCAAGAGCCGGTCGGCCTGGCTGGCGACCTGCGAACTCCTCGTCCGGCTCAACGCCGTTCTGCTGCTGGGAGAAGCGCTGTTCGCCGGCGGCATCGGCTACTACCTCCGGGAACGGCGCGAAACCGAGGTGCCCACGATCTTCGAGCAGCTCCTGAAGGTCGTCGTCTATATGCTGGTCGGTCTGTCGATCCTGTCGACCACCTACCGCATCGACATCACGCCGCTGCTCACCACCTCGGCCGTCTTCACCATGGTCATCGGTCTCGCCCTGCAGGACGTTCTCGGGAATCTGTTCTCGGGGCTTTCGGTGCACTTCTCGCCGCCGTTCCGCATCGGCGACTGGATCAAGGTGGCCGGCTATATCGGAAAGGTCGTCGAGTCCAACTGGCGGGCGACCACGCTGCGGACGACGACCCGGGATCTCATCGTGCTGCCGAACAACGACATCGCGAAGAAAGAAATCATGAACTATATGCTGCGGCCGGGGCTGCTGCATCGCGATTTCACGATCGGCCTCTCGTACGATGCCTCACCGGACCAGGCCCGCAAGGCGCTTCTGGGAGCATGTTCCCAGGTCGAGGGGATCCTCAAGTCCCCGCCGCCCCAGATTTTCATGGAACAGTTCGGGGATTTCAGCATCTCGTACCGGGTGCGCTACTGGATCAGCGATTCCGCCTACCATCCGACCGTCCAGGATCAGTTGCTGTCGCGGATCTGGTACCGGCTCAAGCGCGACGGCATCGTGATCCCGTATCCGATCCGCGAAGTCTACACCCATCCCGAGAAGGATCAGCGGGCCGAGATGATCGAGCGCCGGCTGGGCCTGATCGAGAATGTCGATTTTCTGGCCGAGCTGGGCCGAACCCACAAGGCGCACATCGCCGAACGCCTGAAGGAACAGTGGTATGAAACCGGCGAGGAGATCGTCCGGAAGGGCGAAGCCGGCACCGAGTTCTTCCTCATCGAACGAGGCTCGGTCGGCGTCTACCTCGATAACCGGGAAAAGGGCAAGGTGGCGACGCTGGCGGCCGGGAAGTTCTTCGGCGAAATGTCGCTGCTGACCGGTGAGCCGCGATCCGCGACGATCGTGGCCGAGGAAGAGACGCTGCTGCTGTGCCTTTCCCAGGACGTCATGAGCCATATCCTGCATGAAAACAGTGAAATGGCGCGTATTCTCAGCGAGGTGCTCGCCGAGCGTGAGGCTGCCAACCAGGCCGCAGGACGGGGAAGCGGGGACGAGCCCGTCACCCGGCGCACGGGAATGCACCAGGCCGTCCCGGAAACGGCTGCCGGCACCGTCATCCTCGAACGGATCAAGCGCTTCTTCCGCCTCGGCTGATCTGCCGCTGCGGGGTTGATTGACGAGCGAAAACCCGCGGCGGTATAATCATCCCGGTCCGTTCCCGGATCGGGCACACACTGGCTGGAGCAGAACGAAGCATATGACGCGGATATACAAGAAATTCATCACCTCCTTCAAGATGCAGGTCAAGCGGCGGTATCTGATGCTGCTGAAGAAGGACGAGGTCGCGGACGGGCTGCGCCGCCGGCGGGGCGAGTGCAAAGGGTGCGGTGAGTGCTGCAAAGCCTCCTTCAACTGCCCCTTTCTGTTCAAGCATGGCGACATGCTGCTGTGCCAGATCCACGAGACCAAACCCGAAGTCTGCAAAACCTACCCCTTCAACGAGCAGGATGTGTTCCCGCATACGGTCGGCAAATGCGGTTACTACTTCGTGAAGGATGAAAACGAAGACAAATAATATTTCTTGATATACAAGAGCGACGCCCGGCGGATTTCCGCCGGGCGTCGCTCTTGACGATGCGTTTCAGCGCATCCGGTGAACCTTGATCATGTTGGTGTTGCCCTTGACGCCGAGCGGAACGCCGGCGACGATCACGATCGCGTCGCCCGGCTTCGCCAGCCCGTGCTCGCGAACCGTTTTTTCCGCGCAGGCGATCATCGCGTCGGTGTCCCGCAGATCCTCGATCTGGATCGATCCGACGCCCCAGGAGAGGGAGAGACGACGGCAGGTTTCGGGTTTCGGGGTCAACGCGTAGATCGGAACGGAGGGGTGGTATTTCGAAACATTGCGGGCGGTATTCCCGCTGTGGGTGAACGGCACGATGGCTTTCGCCCCGATGTTGACGGCGGATTCGCAGGCCGCATGCGCGATGATATCCTCGATGTCGTGTTTCACTTCGGGAAGCAGGGTGTCGGTGGTGTCGCAGTGCAGCCGTTCGGCCTCGGCGGCGATGGCGGCCATCGTCCGGACCGCCTCCACCGGGTGAGCGCCGGCGGCGGTTTCCCCCGACAGCATGATCGCGTCGGTGCCGTCCATGACGGCGTTGAACACGTCGGTCGTCTCGGCGCGGGTCGGCCGGGGATTCGAGATCATCGACTCGAGCATCTGGGTCGCCGTGATGACCACGATGCCGCGCCGGGTGCACCGGGTGATGATGTGCTTCTGGATCGCGGGAACTTTCTCGATCGGCATCTCGACGCCCAGATCGCCGCGGGCGATCATGATGGCATCGGTTTCTGCCAGGATCGCCTCGAGATCGTCGAGGGCTTCGGGCTTTTCGATCTTCGCCACCACACGGATGGGGCTGGGGCCGATCAGCTTGCGCAGTTCGCGCAGATCCTCGCCGCGGCGGACGAAGGACAGCGCCACGAAGTCGAGCTCCTGGGCGATCATGAACTTCAGGTCTTCGCGGTCTTTCGCGGTGATCGTCTCGACCGAGAGGTTCGCCCCGGGCATGTTCATGCCCTTCTTGGTCTTGAGCACGCCGCCGTCGACGACCGTGCAGGTCACGGCGTCGGCGCTCTTGGAGGCGACGCGCAGGGTGAGGTTGCCGTCATCGAGAAGAACCGTGTCGCCGGGCTTGAGATCCTTCACCAGATACGGGTAGGAGGTGCCGATGCCGGTTTCGGAACCGACCAGGTCGGGATTCTGGCTCAGCGTGAAGCTCTGGCCGGCCTTCAGCGTCACCGAGCCGTTCGGAAAGGTGCCGATGCGGATCTTGGGGCCGCACAGATCGCCGAGCAGGCCGATGTGCCTGCCCAGGCGCCCGGCCTCGCCCCGCACCGTCTCGATGAGCTGGCGGTGGCTGTCGTGCGTGCCGTGCGAGAAGTTGAGGCGGAAGATGTTGACCCCCGCTTCGATCAGGTTCGCGATGACCTCCGCCGATGCGGATGCCGGTCCCAGCGTCGCGACGATCTTTGTGCGCTTTTCCATGCTGCCTCCCTGAATGGTTCGTGTGATCCTCTTGCCGCCTCAGAATAGTCGATCCCGCCCCATCCTGCAACAGCCGCCGAACGAACACGCCGGCTCATCAGATGACGCAGATGTCGCAGATGGCCTAAGGGATCGGAGAAGAACGGGATGGGAGTTTCGGGGTGAGGGGTGTGGTGATTCGAGGCTTCGGTTCTGGGGCGAATCTGCCGATGGTGGCTGTTGGGCAGGAGAAATAGCCGCAGGAGGCGAGACGATGAACAAATTGAGCTTGGGACTGATGCTGGCATGGCTGTCGGCGGCGGTTCCCGTCGTCGCGCTGACGCTCGACACCCTGCCCAACTACCAGGATGCCGGGATGCGGATGTACGTGCGCGGCACCCAGAAACTGCAAGAGAAAGACTACGTCGGGGCGGCCGATGACCTGCGCCAGGCGGTCCGGGCGCGGCCCGACATGGCCGAGGCGTTTCACAATCTCGGGTTCGCCCTCGAGAAGACGGGCGACATGAAGAGCGCCGCCGCGGCTTACGAGCGGGCGCTGGGGCTGAATCCCAACTACTCTTCGGCCCTCAACAACCTCGGTTTCCTCCTCGCGACCCTCGAGGTCGATGCGCAGCGGGCCGTCCAGCTCTGTCAGCGGGCCGTCGAGCTCGAGCCGGACTCGGCCAGCTTCCGGGACTCGCTCGGCTGGGCCTGCTACAAAGCCGGCCGGCACGACGAGGCGATCCGGCATTTCCAGTCCGCGGTCCGTCTCGATCCCGGCTTCTTCAAGGCCTACTTCAACATCGGGCTGTGCGAGTTCACCCGGAAAAACTACGCCGAGGCCGGCCGGAGCTTCCTCGCCGCCCTCAAGCTGAATCCGGGCTATGTGCGCGCCTACATCCCGCTCGCCGAGTGTTATGAGAAGACCGGCCAGAACAACAAGGCCATCAACGTGTATCAGCAGGCTCTCACGAAGGCCCCGTCAGGCTCGCCGGTGAAACGGCACGTCGAGAAAAAGCTGAAACAGCTCAACAGCAACAGCCGCTCCTACTACTTCGCGAACGTGAAGTCGATCCAGGGCAGCTCCCGCCTTTCCGAGTTCATGCAACGCAAGGGGAAGGGAAGCCGGCTCGGAGCCTACGATGCCCGTTCCGAGGCAAATGATTCTCCGACCAGCTTCACCCCGGTCAGCGCCGTTCCCGGCGCCGAGCAGTTCGCCGCCTCAACAGGTGGCGCTGGCGACGAGTTCAGCCTCGTGAGCCCCACGGCCGCCATTCCCCAGGCCCCGGCCTCCGCGTTTTCGGCCCGGCCTGCGGTGCAGAGCGGGTATGCGGCGCCGCAGCGGAGCTCGGTGGAGCTTTCGATCGGGCAGGAGCGTGCGCTCGAAAAGAAATACGCCCTCTGCCAGTCGTATATCGACCGGGGTCTGGTGAACGAAGCCGCATCCGAGCTCGAGCGGATTGTCGCCGTTGCCGGGGAGTCGGGGATCGGCCGGCAGGCCCGCAGCCTGCTGCTCAAGGCCCGCAAGGATCTCGACGAGAAGAACCGCGAATCGGCCCGCACCCATCTCGAGATGGGCAAGGACTTTTTCCGAGCCGGCAAATACGATATGGCCGAACTCGAGTTCCGCAAGACCCTCGAGATGCACCCCGAGAATGCCGAGGCCGTGAAGGATCTGGCGTTGCTGCATTACAACCAGGGCCGCCTCAAGGATGCCTACGAGGAGTGCAAGCGCGCCATCGCTCTCGATCGCGGTCTCAAGGAGGCCTATATCGTGCTCGGCTCGCTCTACTCGAAGAAGGGCCGGGTCGACGACGCCGTGCGCACCCTGCGGCGCGTGCGCGAGGTTTCGATGAAGCGTGATGCCGTCGATGATCTCGCCGAACGGATGATCGCGACCCTGACCGCCGGCTCCTGACATGCACCTGATTCGCGACGGAGCGGTTCTCGCCGCTTTTTCCGAGCGCGCGGACGGGGATCTCGGCTTCTATCGCCAGGATCCAGCGGTTGCGGAACGCGCCTGGCAGGCCCTCGAGATCGTGCGTGACCAGCATCTGGCCGCGCCGCGCTGGGGAACCCAGATCCACGGTTCGCATATCCATTTCGTGACCTCGGCTTCCGTGCCGGGCGATCAGGGCGACGGGGATGCCGTCGTCACCGCCGAACGGGGGATTCCCATCGGCGTGTTCACGGCCGACTGTCTGCCCGTCCTGCTCTGGAACGAGGGCGTGGTGGCGGCCGTGCATGCCGGATGGAAGGGCACCCGCGACGACATCACGGGGAAGACGATCGCGGTTCTCGCCGACCGGTTCGGCGTCTCGCCGGCTTCGCTCAACGTCGCGATGGGCCCCTGCATCGGAAGCTGCTGCCTGGAGTTGGGACCGGAGGTGCCGCCCACCTTCCGCGATGCCGACGAAGGCTTCATGGGGCTGTTCTCGCGGGGTGTGAAGTGGCATCTCGACCTGCGCGGGCTCAACGTCGTCCAGGCCCTGCGGCGCGGCGTTTCGCTCGAACGAATCCGCCACGTGAGCGACTGCACGATGTGCCTGGGTGAGCGGTATTTCTCGTACCGCGGCCAGAAAGGGCGCCAGGGAAGCCTGTTCTCGTTCATTCAGCGTGCCTGAAACAAGGTTCGTGATATATTCGGAGGTATAGGATGATCAAGCTCGGAGTCAACATCGATCATGTCGCCACCATTCGCCAGGCGCGCATGGGCCGTGAGCCCGACCCGGTCGGGGCCGCCGCGCTGGCCGAGCTTGCCGGGGCCGACGGGATCACCGTCCATCTGCGGGAGGACCGCCGCCATATCCAGGATCGGGATGTCCGGATCCTGCGTCAGAGCGTGCGTACCCGTCTCAATCTCGAGATGGCGGTGAGCGAGGAGATCCTGAAGATCGCCGAGTCGGTGAAGCCGGACATGGCGACGCTGGTTCCCGAACGCCGTCAGGAGGTCACGACCGAGGGCGGGCTCGACGTGGCCGGCGCGTTCGACACCGTCAAGGCCGCCGTTTCCCGGCTGAAACAGGCCGGTATCGCGGTCAGTCTGTTCATCGATGCGAACGAGAAGCAGGTCGAGGCTTCGGCGAAAACCGGCGCCTCGTTCATCGAACTGCATACCGGTCGCTATGCCGATGCCATGAGCGAGGCAGAACACGAGGCCGAGCGGCAGAAGCTGTATGACATGGCAGCCCGTGCCAAAAAGCTCGGGCTGCGCGTGAACGCCGGCCACGGCATCACCTACTGGAACGTCCAGGACCTTGTGCTGATGCCGGGGCTCGAGGAGTTCAACATCGGCCACAGTATCATTTCCCGAGCCGTGCTGTCGGGACTGGAACGGGCGGTGTCCGAGATGAAGAAGGCGATCCGGGAGGCCGAGGTTCTGTCGTGCGGGTGAGAGGCGCGCATTTTTCGTTAACTCTTTCACGCCGACTGCCGATGAATCATCCGTGGTATGTGCCAAGCTGTGCATGAAAAGGAGAACCCTATGCTGAGAACGGTGACATCAGCTAGATACAGAAGGAGCCTCATGGCCGGCGTCATGCTGTTCATGATGTTCACCCTGTTCGGTTGCACCACCGGCGTCAAGAAGGATGCGGGGCTGACCGATTTCGAGGCCCCGAACATCCCGACCAACGTCGTCGGCGTGGGCAAGGAGCGTGCCATCCTGCTCACCTGGAGCGCGAATACCGAAGCAGATCTGGTCGGTTACAAAATCTACCGCTCGAACAACTCGGGCGGACCGTTCACGCTGATCTCGACCGTCGGCCAGGTGGCTGCGCCCACGTATCTGGACAACGACAATCAGAACGGGCTCGTCAACGACCAGTATTACTATTACAAGCTGTCGGCCTTCGACACGCAGGGCAAGGAGTCGGACCTGTCGCGCACGAATGCGATCCAGGCCCGCGCCGGCCTTCCCGTCGAACAGCGCCCGCCCCGTGTCGTGAACATCAAGGTGCGCGCTTCGCGTGAGAACGTGTACATCGCCTGGGACAAGGTCACGGGCATGCGCATCAAGGGCTACAACATCTACCGCGGCCTCTCGACGAGCGCCGGCGGCGTCCAGTGGATCTCCTCGGTTCCCCAGGACACGCCCGGATACGTCGACACCTCGGTGATCAAGACCTCGGCCGAGCAGTACACCTACGTCATCCGCTCGTTCAACGAGGACTATACCGAGAGCGAGAACTCGGATCCCGTGCAGGTGACCCTCCGCTCGGGCGACGACACGATCCCGCAGGCGCCCTACGATCTGGCCGTCAGCAACGACACCGATCCGGTCATCAGCTTTCA
>ENA-UOWO01001184-UOWO01001184.1-activated-sludge-metagenome-genome-assembly--contig:-NODE-1184-length-35643-cov-6.416152_pt1 | contig 35643 bp, 30 predicted proteins | sample MGYA00238148_ERZ761564 | MGnify/ENA primary metagenome ERZ761564 (study PRJEB28885, sample SAMN05720194) | activated sludge metagenome | isolation source: Anaerobic digester | place: USA... | reverse complement strand
TTCTGTTTCAATAGATGGTTAGTATATAGTTTGGAGTATTTCTCTTCTATTCCTCTATCTTCAAAGTATGCTTGGAGTTTTTGTTCTCTTTCCTCTTCTGTAGGAATATTAATATCTGTAAGAATTCCAAAGATATCTTCTTTTTTTACCTCTGTATCTAATATCCTATTTCTAAACTCTAAGTCTTGCTCCATCTCTTCTCTTGCTTCTTCTATCTGAGTAGGGGTGTAGTTTAATCGTGCTCCTGGCATATTCCTACTAGCAAATCTCCATTGCTCATCTCTCCATGTTGCACTGTCTTTCCCATGTGTTACTTTAAATATTTCCTCTTCTCTTGTTTTAGTAAACTTTTGCTTTCCATTTACATCTTTAAGTACTCCCGAAAGAAGAATGTCTTGTCCTTGGTTTAGTATTTCTGTCTTTTTCTTAAATCTTTCTTCTTTGTATTCCTCTCCAAGAAACTCCATGTCTAAATCTGGAAAATCCTTATCTTCTTTGGTAGGCATGAATTGCTTTCCCCACATTGCCTTATCTGTAACTAACTTACTTTCTTCTTTTTTAATGTTTTTATAGAAATTTCCTAACTCAATACATTCTTCCCCAGAGAGATTAAATTTCTTAGCAAACATTGAAAGTAGGGCGGCATCTGCTCTTGCATCAAGATTTCCCCCAATAGATGTCCATTGAGTTAAAAATCTATTGCCATTTCTTTTTTCTCTTTCCTTTTTAATTCTTTTACTTAATTCTGAGGGTGGGGTAAAGGGGCTAGTTGCAAATTTCTTTTCATTCCCCATTTGTATTGCAGTACTCTCTTCCATTAGTCTTTTAATTTCTTCCATTGTAGTTCCAATGGGGTAGAGGGCTGGTTGAGTTCCCATCTCTAAGAGAGAGTTTCCTAATTCTCCAAATTTTGAATCTGGTTTAAGACCTGCTAGATTTTTTTTAGTTCTCTGTAGATTAAACAGAAAATCAAAAATTTGATCATGTATATTTTCGTTTTTCTTCTTATCCATTTCTAATTAAACATACCACCAACTAATGGAATTTTCTTCATAGATTGTTTCATATCGTCTCCTGCACCCATCATACTCTTGCTAGTTCCTACCCCTAAAGCACCATTAATGATTTTAGGCATACTTGAAGCAAAGAGATATCCTGCTATTACAATTACACTTCGGAAAGAGATTATTATGTCTGGCCATAATACGCCACCATTTGAGAAGAAATTAAATTTACTTGGGTCATAAATACTTGCTGATATTGCTGCGGATGCATTAATTACAGTAAAGATAGCGGTAGGAATTAAGCAATTTGCAATTACCGACTTAAACCAATTAGTAATTTGGTTAGTATTACCTGGGATAGCACCCATTAACATTTGGAAAGGCGCAAGAATGACGTTCCCAAATAGTTTAAGATATGTGGTTAGTAAAGCAATAAATACTTTAAAAGCGGCATAGAAACAGATTACAATTATTACAAGAATTTTGAGAATTTGACCCAATAACAAATAGGTTGAAGCGACACCCAAATTGTAAAAGGTAGCTTTTAGTCCCCACTCTGCAACAAATACAAGAGGAGCAAGAATTTCCACTGTGCCCTCTGCAAAAACGACACCACCTGTGGCTTCTACATCAACTGCTTGACTAGGGTCAGTTTCTTTTAGAAGGTCAGGTAAGGCTTTGTTAAGATATTTGTATGTAAGACCATATAACCCTGCTCTAGTAATCCCAGCTCCAATTCCCTCACCACTTCCTGTAATCACCCTAGCCAGTGCATTTCCAACAAGAGGTATTTTTTTCAAAGCGTCCCCAAGCCCTTTGTCAGCATTTGTTTTTGTATATATGCCATTCGCCAAATGCCATACATTTTTAGTTTCAATTATTTCATAAGTTTCAGTATTGGAAGGATTTTCATTTATATCTTTATATATATCGGAGAATATGCTTTTTGAGACACTCATAGTAATTTTGCCTACGTCCATCATTAATCCAACTATAGCGAAACTAAAAGTTGCCAATACCAAACTGATTATTAAGTTGGGTAATGCCCGAGAAAAAGTTACTGTAACATTTCCTTGTAGTTTCTTCCTAAACATAATCATGAAACCAACAATTATAAATATTAGTACATAAAGTACATAAACAATATTTAAGGAGCGACTCCAAATTTTGTCTAATTGAATAGTATCTTTCAGGTAGCTATAACCTGAAGAGTTATCCTCTACTTCTTCTTCTGGCTCTTCAACAACTACAATATCTCCCTGTTCTTCTATAAACTCATTCCCAATATTAAGAAATCTGTTTTTAAACTGATCCGCAATTGATTCAGCTTCCTTCCTTTGTTCTTCATTCTCACCATCATCTTCCCAATCTTCATTTCCTGGGACAGCTGGATAAGCAAGCAGAGAGTTGTTCTCTCCGTATCCAGGTACAAACCTTTGTGCAATGTGATTGCCAACATTAATATCTGGGTACATACTCAATATTCCTGTATTAGCATTATCTATCATTCCAAGTAACCCTTGGCTTTTAAGCGAGACTGATTTAGAGGCGGCAACTTCGTCTTTAACACAATATATTCTGTCTCCTAGAAAGACAGAAATAATATTCATAAGTGATGCTGTAGTGTTTATTTTCTTTACGGCATCTATACTATTTTTAGTTCCTGTTACGGCTTGACTAGAGTTATTTATTTCTTCATATATTGCCTCTAAGTCAATACAATCTACTTGTGTTTCATCAGTTGGAGAAATCTCTTCCTGAGCAAATATGGGTTTGGGTATAAAGATAAAAAGGGATAGGAGAAGGGTATAGAGCAGTTTTTTTTTCATTTGAAAAAAAGGTTAATTTAAAGAAATTATTTTAATATATTTATCATAATCACAGTATAAATTATTCTCTCCAAAACATCTACTTTCACCGTAATTCTTACTTGTATAATATGTTTTTATATAATCAGTATATACACAATATCCTTCTTTCTTGTTTATATTACACTTTACAAGTACAAATCCTTTATCTTTTAATTCAATATTTAACCAGTTTATCCAGTTTTCACAGAGGAATAGGTATGAGTCTAATCTAGTTGAAAAGATTTCTTTACATTGAGAGCTATCCCATTTAAAGAATTCAGTTTCATTCTTAATTCCTTCTGCTTTGTGATACTGAGCATCTTTCTCAAGATATTGTGATGCTTCATCAATGGTATATGAGTAGTCATACGGGTTTATTCCATAGAGTAGGTTGTTATTAAGGTTCCAGTAATTCTTAAAATCTCTAATATTTGGTATATATCCTTCTAAGTAGTCTGTGGTTTCGTTGTTTAAAGAGTATTTCCAATACTTTGGAACGGATACTCCTTTTATTTCTGTATTTGTAGTTAATGGGATTTTTACTTTTTGAATGTCTTCATTCCAGATGTCTAGCGTAGGGGTAAATTTTTTGTTTGATCCGGGTACGAGTGAGGGGTTGTAAACTTTTAAAATGCTTTTTTGGGCTATGAATATTCCTAGTAAGAAGAAGCATGTAAATATGAGCAGTTTTTTTACTTTTACCATATATATTTTATATCTTTTATTGAGTTGTTTTTCAACATTTCTTTTATTAGAGGGTTATTAGTAGACAGAGAGGAGAGTATGAGTGTATATTTAATATATATAACTTTAGGATTTATTAATATGGCAGAGAATCAGAAACCTTTATCAGACTTTATTTCATCTGTAGAACAGGTAGACGTACCTGTAGAGGGAGTGGAAGAGGAGGTAAAAGAGGAAGTGAAGCAGAAAAAGAGTAAAGTATTTCCAATATTGGTAGGGATATTACTTTTCTTTATTATTGGTATGGGAGGATATTATATATATAACGAGTACCTTGTAGAAAAAAACGTAGAAGAAGTACCACTAGATGATGAATTACCGATTGATTCTGAGGTGGAAGACGAAACTGAGGAGAGTGCTTTTCCCCTATTTGAAATGGAAATTCCTGATGAGCAGAAACAAGATACAGATTCCACGATTTTTAGTTTTAAACTTCCGAATGGTTGGAGTTCGAGTGAGTCTGGTGTAATTAGTAATGGGCTTTTTTCAATTACAATTGTTAAAAATCCTATTATTACAGGAGGTGGTTGGGGTTTTATGTATGAAGGAGTTAGTGACACCTTTGAGACAAGAGTAACTTTCCATGTAATAAATGGAGAAACAGTCGAGAAAGTTACACATATTCTACCGACTGATGAAATATATGATTCTGGGCAAATAAATATATTTGCTGGTTCTGTGTTTGCATCTGAGGGTAGTAATGTTAATACTCCACAACTTGAATTAGGGGGTGAGCCATATTTGATTAAGTATGAGTATAAGGGGGAGAATGCAATAAGTATTGATAGTCAGGAATACTTAACTTTCGTAGAAATTATGGATGCTATAGTTGAGAGTATTACTATTAAATAGTTAAAAAAGGAGTTTCGACATATACAAGTTTTCTTTTAGGAAGTTAGATTTTTTGTAATACTCTTTTGTCCCTATTGCTGATATAACAGATATCTTTTTAAAACCTTCTTTTTTAGAAATATCTTCCGCTATTTCAATCATTTTTTTCCCTAAGCCCAAGTGTTGTGACTCTCCACTACTGTCCTTACCAATATCAACCACATTTCCATATACATGTACTTCTCTAATTATTGATGATTGTTTTAATTCATCTATATATGTTTCTTTTCTAGGAATAGATAGTCTTAAAAAAGAGCAAATCTTGTCTGTTTTTTTTGTTTTGTAAGAGATGAAGTACTCTTTTGAAACGGATGTGTCATACTCAATTGTTTCAAGTTCAATATCATCCCAACTAATCCTTTCACTTTTTATCTCTCTACTTCTAATATCTTGTATTCTTTTCCTCTGTTTTAAAATTTCTTTCTCTGCTATTTGTCTAAAGTTGGTACTTTTATTCCCACTTACGATCTCGTTGGAGGGAATATCTCTAACTATTCTTGTTAGCCTTGCATATTTTGGGGTGGTGGGGAGAATATTAACAAAAAGGTTGAGTAACTGTTCATAGGTATATGGTGAGTACTTGCCTTCTTTAAAGTATTTCTCAAGTAAAGTATTTCTAATAATGGAAGTTGGGTATATTTTTAATTCATCTGGTCTAAAATCCTTTTTCCAAAGTTTCTTGAAATCTTTAATATCTTTTTTAATAGTAGAGCCATAGAGATTAGACATCCAATGAGCATGAATTTTAAAACCGGCTAACCTAAGTAATTCAAAAGCTTGTTTACTCTCCGCAGTACCATGTCCTCTCATGTTAAGTTTTAAGATATCATCATCTAAACTCTGTATACCAATTTGAATTTTAGTTGCACCCAACTTTCTAAATCTTACGACCTCTTCTTTTGTAATGTAATCAGGTCTTGTTTCTAAAACTAAACCGACATTTCTACAAATAGTTGTTTCATTATATTTTTGGACTTCAAGAAGTTGTTCCCATGTTATTTCATTAATCCCTGTGTCGTCTGCTTCGAAAGATGTTTTACCAAAACTATTCATTCCATCAAAGCATCTTTTAACAAACCAGATGATATATTCCTCAGGGTATACTGAACATGTACCACCTAAGATTATCAGCTCGATTTTATCAGTGTTATGCCCAATATTTTGTAATGCCTTTATACGATTATATGTCTGAAGGAAAGGATCAAAATTGTTCTTCAACGCTCTCTGAGCACCTGGCTCCGAGGCAATATATGACTTTGGCATATTGGGTTCATTAGGACAGAATATACACTTACCAGGGCACCCAAAGGGCTTCATCATGACTGTAACCGTAGCCACACCCGATTGAGTTCTAGTAGGTTTCATCCTTATTCTTTCCTCAAGCAATTTACTTTTGGAAATCTCATTTATACTAACCATCCTCTTGTATTCTTTTACCAATTCATCATGTCTATACAGTCCTTTACCCTCTTTAGGATATTTCTTTAATATTGTTTGAAGAGAATTCTCTCTCCATATCTTTGTATCTTCAATTTTCTGAAATATTTCTTTTGAATTTTTCATTATGACCTAGCTGCTAATATGCCAGTACTCCAACATATCTGTAAATTATATCCCCCCGTTGGACCGTATACATCAATAATCTCTCCAGCAAAATACAAATTCTCCACTATTTTTGATTTCATTGTAGTAGGGTTAATCTCTTTAATATTTACACCCCCAGCAGTAACAATTGCCTTATCCCAATCATCCAATTTTAATACAGTTAATCTCAAATCTTTAAGTAGGTTTACCAATCTTTCTCTCTCCTCTTTGGATATCTCAGCAACCTTTTTCTCCGGATCAATACAACTCAATTCTACAGCAACTGGAATTAGTGAAGAGGGAAGTAATTTCTTTAAAGAGTTTTTAAACACTTTGTTACGATATATTTGGAAATCTCCTCGTACTCTTCTATCTAGTACCTCCTTTGAGAGAGCAGGTTTGAAATCAATACTTAATTGTACTTCACCTTTTTCTAGTGCATCCCCTATATATCTAGACATATCAATCACTATTGGTCCAGTCATTCCTTGATGAGTAAAAAGTGCTTCCCCAAACCTACTTACAATTTCTTTTTCTTTTTGTAATGCAGCTATCTTAACATTAAGAAGTGAAAGACCTTCTAACTTTTTTACCCATCTTTCCTTACATATTACAGGAACTAATGCGGGCTTAGGCTCGACAATGGTATGGCCAACTGATTGTGCTAGAGTATATCCATCCCCATTGGAGCCAGTAACAGGATATGATTTTCCTCCTGTTGCTAATATATATCTTTTAGCTTTAAATTTACCTTTGTATGTTACGACAGAAGTAATCCTGTTTTCTTCAGTTTCAAAACTAAGGACAGATGTATTTGGTAATATGTCATCCGCTATTTCTTTCTGTAGGGCATATATTATATCCACCGCGTTATTGCTTTCTGGGAAAACCCTGTTCCCTCTTTCTACCTTAAGATTTACCTTTAACGTCTTCTGAAAGTAATCCATCGTATCTTTAACAGTAAACCTAGAAAATGCTCCGTAGAGGAATTTCCCATTTCTTTGGTATTTCGATATCAAATCCTTTAGGTCGTGATTAAGGGTAGTAACATTACAACGCCCTTTACCTGTAATCGCAATCTTTTTCCCAGCCCTGGGATTCCGTTCAATGACAAGGACATCTTGTCCAAGCCTCTTACATTCGACAGCAGCCATCAACCCAGCAGCCCCACCCCCGATAATGATTGTATCGTATATTCTATCTTTCACTCTCCATTATACCCCACACCCCGTCGTTCTGTCCTCGTGCCTGACCCCAGTCTGACCCCCAGAAAAACCATGGTACCAAGCCCAAACCGGTCAACGCGCGTCGTTTACGCGTACGCGTACCGTCCGAAACGCACGCCGCACAGGTCGAAAAAGGTGGCAGGGGGGATATGGTAAGGGGTCGCAACGGGGTCTGACCCCTGTTCGAAAATGTGGTAGAATGGATGAATAACTTGAGAGTGCTTGAATATGTTAGAAAAGAACAAAGAGAAGACCTTGTTGATATTTAAACCGGATATTTTACAAAGGCAGATAGTGGGTGAGATTATCAGTCGATTTGAGCGAAAAGGGTTCAAGATTGTTGGTATGAAGATGTCAGTTCCAAGTAGAGAGTTAATAGGCAAGCACTACACAGATGATCCGAAATACCTTATTGATACAGGCGACAGGGCAAAAATAAGTGCAGAGGCAAGAGGGGAGGATACATCTAATTGGAATTCATTAGAAAAAGGGAAGTGGATTAGGGAATCAAATATTAACTATCTTACTTGTGGGCCTGTAATTGCAATGGTCTTGCAAGGTTTTGGCGTAATTGCAGGAGTTAGGAAAATGTTGGGAAGTACTAGTCCAGCAGATGGTGATGTAGGAACAATCAGAGCTGACTTTTCCTTAGATTCATTTGCTCTTGCAGATGAACAGGGTAGAGTCACAAGGAGTATGATTCATGCTTCAGATAGCGTAGAGAATGCAGAAAGAGAAATAGGGCTTTGGTTTAATGCAACGGAAATATCGGAGTATGAAACTGCTGCAGAAAAAATCTTCTATGATGTCAGTTGGTCTGAGTAATTAAAGCTTAAGTATTTCGTCAATTAATGTTTGCTTTTGAAATGAGTTGTTTATATTTGTAGATGGAGTATTGCTTTCAGTAGCCTTAATGTCTCCATCTAAGAAGTCTTTTAGTTTGAAGAAATCTTTTTTTAAAGTATCTTTTAAATTCGGATTGTACAGAGCTACAGCAGGATGATACATCGCAAATATTGGAATACCACTACTATGAGTAAAAGCCTGCCCATGTACAAGTGAAATCTGAGAATCAGGTAGGAAAGTTTCAAGTGCGTGTCTTCCCAGAGGAATTATTACTTTAGGTTTTAAGAATATTAACTCTGCGTTAACCCATACTCTACATGCCTCTTTTTCTTGTGGTAGAGGCTCTCTGTTTTCTGGTGGCCTGTATTTCACTACATTTGTGACATATACATCTTCTCGTGTATATCCAATACTCTTTAGGAGTTCATCTAGAAGTTTTCCTGCTGCTCCTACAAAGGGCTTCCCCTGTTTGTCTTCATTTAATCCAGGGGCTTCTCCAACAAAGACGATTCCTGATTCCGGAGGCTCCGTTTCATATACAGGTTGAGTAGCACTCTGTTTTAATTTACATCTATTATTTACTGCAAAGTATTGATGAATCTCTCGCAAACTTTTAAATTCTTCTATCTTCATATTCCCCAATTATATCTTATCCCCTATTAGATAGTGTATAATTAGGTATGAAAAATTTAGAGTACAAAGTTGATGTGTTTACAGGTATAAGGCCATCTGGTGGTCTTCATATTGCTAATGTGATTGGTTCTGTAAATACAATTGTAACTTTGCAAAAGAAAGAAGAGATTGGAAGGCCTATGGTATTTGTAGCAGATTTACATGCTCTTACTGATGCTGAGCCAAAAGACACTCAAAAGAATGTAATAGAGGTTGTTAAAGATTACATTGCATTGGGTTTAGATCCAAAAAGTTGTGATATTTTTATTCAGTCAGAGTTAATTGAAGAAATTTCTGAGTTAAATCTGTATCTTTCTAGATTAATAACTGTATCTGAGCTTTTAAGAGTACCAACACTTAAAGAGAAGATTAAGAAAAATATGGAGGTATCTAATGCTTCAGTTCTTTTGGCTATGTATCCCATTATGATGGCATCAGATATATTGCTTCAGAAATCTAAATTTGTTCCAGTAGGGCAAGATCAACAGGCACATATTGAAATAGCGAGGTATTTAGCCCGAAAATTTAACAAGGCATACGGTGAAACTATTCCAGTTCCTAATATTCTTACACTTGGAGAACCAGAAAGGATTAAATCTTTAAGTGGAGACGGAAAGATGAGTAAAACTAATCCTAGTGGTGCAATACTCCTTGATGACCCTATAGAGGTTTCACTATCTAAGATTAAGAAAGCTCAGAGTGCTTTTGCTGGTGAAATGACTGATTCATTGGATTCGTTGATTAAAATAGGGAAATTTGTAGCTAATGAAGATGAAAAAGAAAAGATAGAAGAGATAGTGAAAAGGCATATGAATGGAGAAAATGTAATGGGAGAGTTTAAGCAAGTTTTATCAGTTGCTATGCAAAGGTATTTAAAAGACTTCCAAGAGAAAAAATCTAAACTTTCTGATTCAGAGATTATTAAGATTGTTCAAGATGGTGGAAAGATTGCAAAAGAGAATGCAAAAGAAACTATTAAAGAAGTTAGAAGATCAATGCAATTTGAATATATTTCCTAATTAAATCCTTACTGAGCTTTAGTAATATCTCCTTGAATATCTTTGATAATATCTTCTGATGTACTTTCCTGTGGTGTATTAGTTGGAGTAGGAATTGGCTGTGGATTTGAGATAGGCTCACTTACTACAAAAGGTGCTGGTTGAGTTGCTGGAGGAGTTTGTACAGGTTCAACTCCTACTTCTGGTTGTTGGTTATTAAATGTAGGAATGGATGTAGTAGGTATTACAGGTCTCTCATTAGGGAGATTGTTTTCGGCCATTAATGGAGTTTCCTGGGTTTTTTCTTTACCTTTAACCATAGGTATTTTAAGCCTTTCATCAACTTTAACCTCAAAGGGAGCCTTTTTCCCATTTATTTTTGCAAGTAATTTCCATTTAACGTTATGATCTTTTGCTATTGAGTTTAAAGTGTCACCCTCTTTAACTATATATTCTTCAGAGTCTCTTACAGCCATCTTATACTTTCTTTTAGATCCAGATAAAAGTAATATTGCAGTAATCAATATTATTAATACTGAAGCATACAGTGCCATAGCATAGACTGATGGAACAATTACAAAGGTTAATTCTTTTGTTAATGTTTCAGGCCCGTTTTGACCATCAAATGTAATTGTTACAACTGCCTTATATATACCTCCCCAAGGGTTATTTTCTATATCGAAATTAAAGGTCTGTTGGTTACTGTTTAATATTGTAAATTCAGAGGTGTTTGAATAAAAGAGCTTAGAGGAAATCAAATTATTAACATCAATTTTTATTGAGGTATCCAAAGACACATTCCCACTATTTGCCAATGTAACAGTAAGTTGATTTTTTCCACCTTCGTTTTTAGTATAGAAGAAATCCTCTATTTCCAACTTTTTAAGCATATCTCCAGGTATTGTTACTACAGATCTAATTGCTGCTCTGAAACTTAAATTAACTCCTGCATTGTTTTCTGCTTCTTTTTTCTCTTGGACTACAATACAAGCGTTATGCTCACCAACTGAGACATCTTCAGGGATTGTAACTGTAAAAGGCACAATTATATTTGTATTTGGTTCGAGAGTAACTTCGCTTTCTTCTAATTTATACCAAGTTCCTTCGTTAACTATGTCCTCCGAAAGCTGTTTACAAGCAAAAGCTCCGTCCGAAGAAGGTGTTGTATCGGTAGCGTAAACTAAGATTGTTTTAGTATCTGTAGTGTTGTTCATAACTACAACACCATCATTAATAGTAGTTCCTGGTGCACTTTCGAAAATAAATATGGATTGGGTTCTCTCGTTATCTTCCCTTGGATATGCAGGTAATATGCCTATACCATCCTGTCCAATTGCGAATACTGTAGAATAAATAAGGCTTAATAGTAAAAGTGTTAATAGGGCAGTTTTTGTTTTTTTCATTTTTTCGAATACCAAATTATACCGCTGTAACAGTAATTGTTAAATTAATAGAGTAATCGGAAGCTGCTGGCTGTTCTCCTGGAATTGTTTGTGTTATTGCTACTCCTGTTAATTTCCAGTCTCCAATATCATCAGAACCTGCAGCTGCATTAAGTAAGGTTATGCTATCAACAGAGGTCTCTGCAAATGCTGCGGAAGAACCTTTTGTTATATTATTTATTGTGCATGAGTTACAACTTCCTACAGCTAATGTTCCAGCAGAAGCATCTATTGTCATTTGTCCAGCTAAAGAGTCTGCATCGGCTCCATCTGTACAACCACTACTTGTGGCGTCATTATAATCGTAGTCGACAGTGCTGTCCCAGTAAGCAGTTGGACCACTAGTGGCAGCAATTGTTAATGTCCACCCACTATCTGCAGCATCAGGGTTTTGTACATAAAGTTGTTGTGAAGCGGTCCCTAATGTCCCAGTTGAAGATTGACAACTAAAGCTAAAGTTCTTAGAAGACATTGCAAAAGAAGGGCTTGCTACAGGAGTATATGCTGCATCTACAATGTCTGCAGTTAATGTTCCTGAGTTAATAATTTGAGTTAGTGCTGTTGTTGCGGATCTAACGACCCCATATTTCTCCTTGTACAAAAAGTACATAGTTGTTGCTCCAGTAATGAAGGTAATTAAGAGTGCGCTAACAGTAATTATTATTTTATTTCTTTTCATTCCTTTTATAAATAAGATTACAGTTTAATCGTAATATATTCACAGAGCACTTGTCAACAGACTAAATACAAATATACTATACAGTTCATAAAACTAAATAGCAACGATTGTAAGAGTTAAATTTATACCATAGCTGTCTGCAGCTTGCTCTTTGGGTATAGATTGAGATATACCAACATTTGTCAACGACCAATTACACCCAGAGGATTGTGAGGAGGCTGAAAGTAGGAGGATTGAGTTAACGGTCCCTTCGATAAAAGAAGAATTACTGCCCAAACTTAATCCAGCATTTGAACATCCTGAACCAGCCGTTAGGGTTGCAGATGAGGGAGATATTGATAACTGCCCACCATAACTATCACTGTCTGCGCCATCTTCGGCATTTGAAGTTGAATCGTTAAAATCAAAGAATTTGCTACTACCAGAATTCTCCCACAATCCTGTAGGACCATCTGTAGCTGCTATACTAACTTGCCAGTTGGTAGTTCCATCAGATTGTATAAATATTTTCTCTGAAGATGTTCCCAAAGTTCCTGTAGATGTCTGGGAGGAGAAAGAAAGTGATTTGTTACTCATACTTATATTTGGGGAGGACACGGAATTGTTCGTTGCGTCTACAATATCTACAAGAAGACCAGTAGCTTGCCAAGTACAGCCACAAGTACTACAAGCTGCTTGGGTTGAGTACGAACTGCAACTAGAAGGAGTCCCACTACAAGCTGGAGGATTCCAGGTGCATACTGGGCAGGAATTACAGTTTGCTTCGGAGCAGTTGCTACAGTTAAGTGTTCCACTACAACTCATTGTAGCGTAAGTAGAGATTACTCCTAAACTTGCACCAAGGAGAGATAGAGTAATAATCAATACGGGTATGAAGTGTTTTTTCGCTAATTTCCTATAGAGTAAATATAGAATTGCGATTAATGTTATAAAAAATATTGCCCAAATAATGTAATAAAGAGGGCACTCTTCTTGTTGTTTTGCAATTTCCTCTTTGGTAAAGGAATCCATACATTTAGCATGTTTGTAAAGCCCTTTTTCAGAAGCAATCTTTACGACATTGTCTTTCCCCTTTGAGAAGAAATCTATTAATTCACCCCATGCACAGAAAAGACTTTTTTCTCTTTCTTTTAGGAAATTGTCTGGGAGATAGTAGCCATCTATTGAGAAAAAGAAAGTGTCCTGTGGTTCACAATCATATTTCATTATTAAGGAATCGTCATAGCTCATTGATAGTGGAAAGACATTTGTACTAGTTTTATCATTTAAGGTAATCTCTTTTGGAGTTATCGATTCAATCTTCATTGTTGAATCTAATGAGGAATCTAGCGTTATATAATCTATGCCGAACGCTCCTGTAAGAAATCTCATTCTTAACTTTAGGGTATTTGAACCTGGATCCTTTTTTGCAATGGAGATGAGGAAGTCGTCGGCTCCACTTCCTGGCATATGATATCCAGCGGAGATTAACCCTTGGTTAACCCAGTTGCTCCCATCCCAAACCTCTACTTTCATCTTAAGATTTTCATCCCACCAGTTTTGTATTCTGTCATTAAATATCTCCCATTTCGAAATATCACTGAATAGGTAGAACTGTTTCTGCCCCATCATATGTGCCATATACTCGTAGTAAGTTGTTAAAAAGGCTTGTTTACGAGCAACTATATAGAGCTTTGATGATTGAGAATTGATATTGTTAAATTCAACTTCAATCCAATCCTCAGTTTTAGAATTGTCGAATTCAGGCTCCCAGAATTCTCCATCATAGCTAGAAATTTGTAATTTACAATCTTGCTTGTCGGAGCTTGCACAATTGTCTGGAGTGACTCTTTGAGATAGTATTCTAGGGGTTCCTGTCAGATCTGGCTTAACTAATCCTTCAACTTTTTCTGCCTTGAACAATTTGAAATCATTTACAAAAGATTTTTCTGGCAATCCCTCATATATCTTAATTTTTACCTCCCCATTTATACACTTGAGGTTGGGTAAGGAGTCATATGATGTTGTACTTACTCCTTCAAAAGCTGCAAAGGGGAATGCCTCATGTTCTAAAATCCATTCTTCTCCATTCCAACTTCCTACCCAAGGGCAGCTATTACCTCCCCAACTACATCCAGCACAGGAACAGTAGTTACAGTTTGTTTGTGTAGTATTGTTTCTGCATGCGCCATTGTTACTACAGTATCCTGCGGTTGTACTACAACCACAACTGGAACAACTTCCAGATGGAAGACTCCCACATGCGGTAGGTGTCCCCGTACATCCTGCTAGGGTGAGTGTCTTTAAACTTAGAAACAGTAAAACAAAGACTGGAATGAGTGCTATTCTTTTATAAAGGGTGTTTCTATTCATTATTGGTATACGAGCTCTATTATTGCATAGTTACTTTGGTTTGGAATAATATCTCCCATATATACGGTATAGGAAGCGGAGCTTTTTTCTTTCCCTTTATATTGTTCCTCTAATTTACCTAAATAGTAAGATGTACTTATGAGTATTTCTCCTGCATTTTTGTTTTTTGAAGTTCGAATTTTATCATTCTCTACCTCAAAATGGGCTGGGAAATTAATATCAAAAACATAACGAAGATTTTGAATGGTCTTGTCGGTGTTATTTTTAAACGAGACTTTACTTAATAATTTGTTATTCTCAATTGTATACTCTAAAGTAACATTGCAAGACTCAATCAATGTTTCTCCCATTAATTTGTTGTTTTCTTCTCTCCACGTCCACTCTAAGTTATCTTCATGGAGGTGGATTTCTTCTGGTCTAATACTTTGGTAAGGATAGTAGAATATAGCACCCCATTTAATATTAAGATTATCTCTATTCTTTGTATCACTTTTGGTGGATACTAAATTGGGTCTTCCATTTTCAAAAGAATATTTGTATTGCGGTTTATTAGATAGGGTAAAAACTAGGGGTGCTAGATATTTTGCAGAGTATACAACTCCTGAAATATTGATAAGGAAAAGAAAAGATATTAGAAACACTTTCGGAACTGACTTCTTCATATGTAATATTCTAACACACTTTTTTTTAAGTCAGCAATAATGGAATTGAGCTCTTAAAATGTGTTAGAATTACGCCTCTGTTTCCTCTGAATTTTCTCCATCTAATATTTCTTCAACGCGAGAAAGTAAATCGTCTGAATCAATTCCTAATCTTTTGGAGTTAACTTTTAAACAGTAATCTATATCTTCTTGAGTCATATTTGGATTTTGCATTAACTTTGCGACACCATTTATAGTATTCTCAACTCTTTTTTCAGGATTTATATTAATTGGGTAGCCAGTAGAGCTTTTGCCAATTATTATTTCTCCACAGTAACTTTCGCTTCTCATGTCGTTATAATTGTAAAGTTAGAAAGCACCATTATATCAATAAACCTCAGTATTTTCAACACCTTTTGATATTTCAATTAATCTGATATATTTGAGTTATGAATAACAGATATTCAATTGAAGATGTAAAAAAATTGGTAAGTAATTCTAGTGCACTTCTTTTTGATTTTGATGGGACATTAGTTAACTTGGATAAACTTAATGTAGATTCTTTTGCTTTGGTATTTAAAGAGATGTTTTCTATTGACTTCACTAGAGAAGATTTTATGAAATATATCTCAGGGAGAGGATCAAAAAATGGAATAGTGGAATATTTAGAAACAAAGGGAATTAAAGATTTTTCAGGAACAGAGATAAACAATCAGTTCTATACTCATAAAAAGAGATTAATTGAAGAAAGAATAGACGATGAGATATATCTCTTACCAGGTATCAAAGATTTCTTAAATAGTACTAATATAAAAGAAAAGAGGAAGATAATTGTTACCTCTTCAAGAAAAGAACATGTTAAAAAAATGCTTACTCATTTTAATCTGTTTGATAACTTTGAATCGGTAATTGATAGATATGATGTAGTAAGAGGTAAACCAGATCCAGAGTGTTTCTTAAAAGGTTTAGAATATTTAGGATTACCATCTTCTCAATGTCTAGTATTTGAAGATTCTTTCTATGGCTTACAAGCATCTAAGGGAGCAGACATTTTTACAATTGGAATTTTAAACGATGGCTGGAATGAGGATTTTGTATATCAATTATCAGATTTTGTAATAGAAAACTACTCTGTTTTGATTTAGATAATTTACCATAAGGAAACCTTGTATTTCTAATTAAAACATATTTATTTTTATATCCATTTATGCTACTCTAAACTAATACATATTTTGACCAGAACTATATGGTATTTTTAAAACTGCTCAAAAACAACGATATTGTAATTAAAACTTTTCTTTCTCTGTTTGTTTTTTGCACTCTTTTTTCTTTAGATGTGAATGCTGAAAGTTTAGAGATTTCTACTTTACAGGATTGGAATTCTGGTGTTACTAATGGAGTAAAATCTGTAGTATCTGGTTTTGGAGTTGAATTAGAGGCAGGAGGATCATGGAACGCACTTTCTTGGAGAACACCAGATAAAACATTAAGTATAGGTTCTGCTTTTACCTCTGATGGAACATATATTTATGTAGTAAGGGGGGTAGGGGACAATCTTTTTTGGAGATATGATGCTTTAAAGGACTCTTGGGAGACTTTAGCAGATCTTCCGTATGGAGTATATTACGGCTCTGACATCCAATATTTAAATGGATATATATATGCATTCTTTGGTGGATATCAGAAGGCTTTTGGTAGATATTCTGTTTCAGATAACGAGTGGGAGATGCTTTCTGACTATCCTGATTTTGTATATCAGGGTGCTAGTATGACTACTGATGGTGTAAATCTTTTTGCTATTACAGCAAATAATACACAAAACTTTTTTAAATATACCATTTCTACAGATACATGGAGTTTACTAACAAGTACTCCAGCAACTATGAGGTCTGGAGCAGATTTAGAAAGGGTTGGTGATTACATCTATACTCCTAGAGGGGTTAATACAGACACTTTCTATGCATACAGTTTAATATCTAACACCTGGAGTACTTTGGCAAATGTCCCTGGTCGTTTAAATGATGATATGGATATTACTAGTGCAAATGGCAATATATATGTATCGGCTCAAACAGGGACTACATATTTTTACAAGTACAACATAGCTACTAATACCTGGAGTACCTTGCAAAACGCACCAATGGCCTCTAGATACGGTGGTGTTCAATATCTGAGTAGTGATGGGTATATATACTTTTTTAGAGGTAATGGAGACTATAGATTTTGGAAATTTGATCCAGATTCAGAGACTTTTTTAGGCCCCGCAGAGGCTCCAATAGGATTTAATACTGGTTCTGATGCAGTATATTATGAAGGTAGCCTGTATATGACTAGGGGTGCTAATCAACTAAATTTCTACGAATATGATACTCTCTCAAACATTTGGAGTTCTCTTAACTCCTCTCCATTTACTTTTAATGATGACACTAGGGGGACTTTGGCAAATGGTTACATATACTTCTTTAGGGGTTCAGGTACAACTGATTTTGCTAGATACAATATCTCATCTAATACATGGGAGGAATTAACTGCTGCTCCTGAGATTACTAGATATGGAGCTAATTTAGTATATCCCTGTACTGGTGATTATATCTACGCCACAAGGGGTGCAAATACCTCTACATATTGGAGATACAGCATATCAGGTGGAATTTGGGAAACTACTGTCTCAAACTTACCTACGGGGGTAATTGCTTCCTACGGTTCTACACTAGTAACTAATGGAACAGACATCTATTTTACTTCGGGTATTGGTGTTAAGATGATGTTTAAATACACGATCCTTACTGATACATGGAGTGAACTTTCTCCAATACCGTTTTCTCCATACTACGGTACAGACACAGAGTATTTTAATGGTAAGATTTACGCACTAGGAGGTAACTATGAAACAGATCTATGGGAGTACGATATCTTATCAGATAGTTGGAGGAATTTAGGAGAGTACGGGGCATACGGTCCTACAAATATTGGTTCTTGGGCTGGAGCCACAATAGTATCAAATGGACTAGGAGACTTTTTCATTTCAAGAGGAGGGAACAGGGTAGAAACACTTCTTTACTCATTGGGTGCTACTGACTACAAAAGTTACGGTACATGGGTCTCTGATATCAAAGATTTAACATATGTTGATGCTTGGAGCTCTTTAACCTTAAAAAGTGACACCCCTTCTGACTCTACAGTTTTTGTATATACTCGAAGTAGTCAAGATATGGTTACTTGGAGTGATTGGGAGGAGGTTGTAGGAGGAATAATAGTGTCTCCCAAGCGAAGATATATTCAGGTTAAAATTACCTTGGCTTCCTCTTCTGATGGAAGTAGTACCCCTTCTGTTAGTAGTATAAATATAGAATATAATACTGATTTAACGCCCCCATCTTCTCCCTCTAATATAGTGGGGTACTCTCAAGAGATCGGTGGGGAACAACTTTTAGATGGTCAACCCTATACACATACAAACCCATCGTTTACATGGGATCCAGCTACAGATAATGAAACGGAAGTTGTCGGATACTATGTATATTTTGGTACTCAATCTAATGCTAATCCTTTTGAATCAGGACATTTTCAAAGTAATACAACCTTTACGGTGTATGACCCAATATCTATTGGAATTAACTATTTAAGAATTGTAGCAAAGGATACTACAGGTAACATTAGTACTCCATCAACCTTTTTTACCTATGATTACTCAGGTGTTGGTCCTTTCCAGACATTAGAAATATATGGAAGTGACTTTTCAGGTAGTCTAAATGATTTACAGATTAAGAATAATGAGATTATTTTAGAAAATATTTCAGGAGGTTTCTGGTTACAAAATCGCTTAACATACTCTCCTGTTGGCTTAGGATACGGTGCAAAGAATGCTGCTTATATTCAAAGCTTAAACAAGTTGTTTATCTCAAACGGTATGACAAACCCAAACAGATTCCTACAGTATGATTTTGAAAGCGATGTATGGAGTGACTTAACTCCTCCACCTTCCTCTATGTACTTTGAGGGGGGTGTAGTAGAGGGTCCAGATGGAAATCTGTATGCAATGAAGGGTAACAACAGTACTGATTTTTGGAGATATGACATTGCTAATGATATTTGGTACAGTGATATTTCAAGTACACCTTTAGCGATAGGGTATGGGGCTTCAATGGTATATGATGGGACAAGATATCTATATGTACTAAGAGGTAATAACAGTGATTCCTTCTGGAGATATGATCCTTACCTTGATGTTTGGGAGAATCTAGACTCTGTTGATTTTGGTGTGCCTCAAAGTAGTATCTCAAACAATGTTTACATGGGAGGTAGTATGACAATCGATCTCGAGAATCAGTTGATATATGCTACTAGAGGTAACTATTCAGACTCTTTTTCAGTATATGACATTAACAGAAATGAATGGCAAGTACTTCCTTCTCTGCCTGTATTAGCAAATACTGGCGCAGTGCTGACGTATTACCCAAGTAAAGACTCTCTCTTTTACGCACCAGGGAATGGATTCCAATATATGTTTGAGTATATTGTTAATTCAGGGGAATGGCAAAGAAGAGCTTTAGCTCCATCTGGCTTTAATTACGGTGCTGGTTTGTATGTTGTTTCAAATTATCTGTATATGGTCCGAGGTGGTAACTCTAATCTTTTTTATAGATATGATATTGAAAAAGACTCATGGTTAGTACCCCAAAGAGGTCTGTTTGGAAGAGAATATGAAGGCTCGAGTATATTTAATATCTCCTACGGTTCAGATATCTTAAAGGGTGATGGTGACAATTTCTATTTAACTAGAGGTAATTATGCAGATAGTTTTGTACGATGGAATCAGGTAAGTGGTGAGGTAACATATTTAGCTAATACGCCAATTGGTATGTATGCAGGTGGAAATATGGTGTATGACAGTTCGCAAAACAAAATATATCTTACTGGAGGAACAAATGATCCATCCTTCTTTGTATATGATATCTCCCAAAACAGTTGGTCCAAAGAGAGCAATGACAGTGTACCATTAAATCCCGGTCCCGGTTCCTCAATGGTCTACGATGGCTCTAGATACATTTATCTGACTAGAGCTGGTGCTTCCAACACTTTTTACAGATTTGACACACTAGGCGAAAGTGGTTCTAAGTGGAGTACTATGACAATTGTTCCTACTACACTATATTACGGTTCAGAACTTCTGATTAACAATGGTGAAATATATACTTTGAGAGGCTACAATAGTAACCCAAATCCCTTTTATAAATACAATATTTCTGGAGATAGTTGGACCTCCCTTTCTTCTCTAGACAGTAATGTATATATTGAGGGATTTCTAGTTGATGGTAACGATGGATATCTCTATGCTAGTAAAGCACAGAACACATCTGATTTCTTCAGATACTCTATATCCCAAGATTCTTGGTCTCAGTTACCAAACTTCCCTGGTCAGATATATAATGGAGCTTCAGGGGAAAGTAATATGGATAACCTAATATATGTACTTGCGGGAGGGGGCAGTAATACCTATCAGGATGCTCTTTATACATATGTTCAGGAAACAGATAGCTCAGGTTTTGTTTCTGAAGGGATTTATGAATCACAGATACACGATTTAACAAGTGTATACAAATGGGCAGGATTGGATATCCAGTTTGAGAAGGGAGAGAACAGCAATTTAATAATTAAATCGAGTGTTTCCCAAGACGCTTTAGAATGGAGTGAATGGTCATTAGTTTCAAGAGAGAAAGTTTTAAACGATACGTATAGGTATAAGATTAACTCCCCAGTTAGTAGATATATTAAGTTTAGATTTGAACTTTCTAGTGGTAATGGTATTAACTCCCCTGTAATTACAAGTTACACTATTAATTACTACCAAGATACATACAACCCAGAAAATCCAAGTTTATCCGGTTTCAATTCATATTCGGATATTGATTCTACTCATGAGATAGTTACCAATACATGGTATAGTCACCAAACGCCATATTTTGAGTGGGATAGTCCAAGCGAAGAGTACGGTGCAAAAGATGGAGTGAATGGATCTGGTGTTTCAGGATATATAATATATTGGGGAACAAATAGTACGGCAGAACCAAACGATTTGGGAGAGTTTCAGGAAGAAAACTCTTTTGAACCAGAAGATCTTAATGATGGCTCAACATATTATTTAAGAATTAGAACAGTTGATGATGCAGGAAATACATCAGAAGATATATGGCAACCCTTCATTTACAAATATGATATTTCTGCACCTGAGCCTGTGTCTGAGGTTGCTGCAGATCCTGCTGGATATACTGCAGTAAACAACTTCTCTTTCTCTTGGTTAGAATCTTCTTCGCAGGGTTCTCCTATAACCCATTACTGCTACAAGACAGGTGCTACTTCTGGGCAGTACTCCCAAGATCAGTGTATTGAGACTACATCAATAAGTAATATACCCTCCTACCGAGTAGGAACAAATCTCTTTCAAGTTAGGGTTAAAGATGCTGCAGGTAATTATAGTGCATATTCAAATGAGAACTATTTCTATGTTGATTCTGAGAATGCTCCTGCTCCACCTACAAATTTAATTGTTTCACCTGAGAGTAGCACATCAAACTCTTTTGGATTTGATTGGGACCCACCATTGGTAGGAACTTACTACGGCTCTGAATCAAATCTCTCATATCTGTATAGTATTAATGCCTTGCCAACTGAATATAGTGTTTCCCAAACAAGTCTTACATATCTAAATCCTGGTGCATATGCAACTTTACCTGGAGAAAATATATTTTACATTGTTACTAAAGATGAAGCAGGGAATGTAAATTATGCAGACTTCTCTTCTGTCTCTTTCTTTGCTAATACTGTTGCACCTGGTATCCCTCTCAATTTAGAGATAGCGGATGTTTCAGTAAAGAGCACCTCAAGTTGGAGATTAGCAGTTTCCTGGGACTTGCCATCTGAAGAGGGTAGTGGGGTAGCTGGGTATGAAATATTCAGATCTGTTGATGGAACTAATTTCTTTAAGCATTCATACACGAGTGGTTCTTCATTAGTAGACAGTAAATTACTTCAGAGAACCTACTATTACAAAATTAAGGCTTGTGACAATACAAATAACTGTGGAGCATTTAGCGAGATAGTATCTCTCTATCCAGATGGAAGATATACTGAACCTGCATCATTAATTGTTCCTCCGATTATGTCAAATATTACCCCAAAGAAAGCAACTGTATCTTGGGTAACAGCAAGAACAGCGGATTCAAGAGTTGCTTACGGAACAAATACTGGGGAATACTTTGAAGAGGAGGTTTCAAATTCTGACCAGGTAGCTGACCATATCTTAACAATTAACAATCTTACTCCTGGAACCCAGTATTACTATATTGTCAAATGGACTGACGAGGATGGGAATATTGGCTTCTCTCAGGAAGATACATTCTTTACCTCTCCTCCTCCCTCAATACAGGAGCCAGTAGTTAGGAGGGTATCTTTAGATTCTGCATTAATTGAGTTTACTACCAAAGATGCCGTTAAGGTTCGAGTAATGTATGGAGAAACGAGTTCTTTCGGTGGTATGGTTGAGGTGTATACTGGTACTGCACAGAGTACTCATAGTGTAGAGTTGAGAGATATTAAAGATGGAACAAAATATTTCTACAAGATTAATACATTCGATATTGACGGATCAGAGTATGAAGGGGAAACTCATTCTTTTGAGACACTCCCAAGGCCAAAAATATTAGAGACAAAAATATATCAAGTATCAGGATCTGCTTATACAACTCTACTAGTAGAGTGGGATTCAAATACTCCAATCTCTTCTGTAGTTACATACTTCCCAAACACCAATCCAGAACAAGCATTAGATGAGGTTAATGTAGCTCTAAAAAATGGTAAGCATAGAGCCGTATTAGTTAATCTTTTACCTAATACCCAATACTCGGTCATTATTAGTGGGAGGGATTTTATGGGTAATGAAGCTAGTAGTGGTGTCCTATCATTTACTACAGCAGTTGATACTAGACCTCCAAAGGTATACGACCTTGAGGTTACATCGGAAATAGTAGGGTCAGGAGATACTGCAACTGCACAATTAGTAGTGTCATACAAAACCGATGAACCTACAACCTCACAAGTAGAGTATGGTGAAGGAACAAGTCAAAACTATGGCCAGAAATCACAAGAAGACACAATACTCTCAAATAATCATATCGTTATTATCTCTGGATTAACCCCTTCTAAGGTATACCATCTTCGAGCAATTTCTAAAGATAAAGAGGGTAATATCGGTTATTCAATAGATAAGGTAGTAGTAACGAGTGCTTCTTCAGAAAATGCTTTTGATTTAGCAATTAATAATTTAATTTCGATATTCTCATTTTTAGGTAAATAGCATGAAGAATTTCAAAGAGGGTAAAAAGAAAATTAAAAGAAAGAGTTTTATATTTATCTTAGCTGGGATAATACTTCTTTCTTTATCCCTGGCTATTATTTTAGAGAACAGAAGTGCTAGAGAATTGGAGATATATACAGAAATATCTTTTGTTACTCCGAAAGATGCTATTGTTTTCTGGAAATCTAAAGATAGTACTTTAGGATATGTTAAATATAGCGAGAAGCGTTTTGGAAAGAAAACTACGGTATTACAAACTAGTAGCGAACCGGGAGAGATACATGTAGTATTTATTGAGAATATTCCTAAAGAAGGAGTATATTTTAAGAAGGTTAACCAAGGGGAAGGTATATTTATATTTCCAAAAGTGGAGTTATTAAAATATGATGGGAGTTTAGATGAGTGATAAATCGTTTAAAAATAATGAGAAAGTACTTGAAGGAAAAGATATCGTTAAGGTATTTAAGGTAGGAAATACCTTTGTAGAGATTATTAAAGGAGTAAATTTGGAAATTAGGAAAGGTGAGTTTATTATCCTCTTTGGCTCTTCTGGCTGTGGTAAGAGTACATTACTAAACATCCTTTTAGGACTTGAGGTCCCCTCTGAAGGGAACATTAATTTCATAGGAAAAGATCTTTATTCGTTTAATGAGGATGAAAGATCTCAAATAAGGAAGGAGAAAGTTGGATTAATATATCAACAACAGAACTGGATAAAATCATTAAATGTATTAGAAAACGTTGCTTTCCCTTTAACATTGAGGGGGATTTCAGAAGATGAGAGAAGTAGTAGGGCTTTAGAACTTTTAAAAACTGTTGGTATGGAACATGCTTCTGACCAAGTTCCAACAGAACTCTCTTCGGGGCAACAACAGAAAGTTTCATTTGCTAGAGCATTAATATCCAATCCAGTCCTCTTAGTTGCAGATGAGCCTACAGGCAATCTTGACTCTAAGTCTAGTTTAGCCTTAATGAATCTTTTTAGAGAGTATAATAACAGTGGTAATACTATAATTATGGTTACTCATGACTTAGCCTTCCTTACATATGCAACAAGAGCATTAAATATGTCAGATGGGGTAATAGTAAAAGAGTATTTAGCAGGAGATAAAGAGCTTGAGAATTTTACAATGATTTCAGGGAAACTGCCTTATGAAAAAAAATAAAGAGAGAAAAAAAATTAAAGAAGTTCTTTCAAATATTCCAGGGTATATAAAGAATATCTTTGTTGAAATTATATTCCTTTATAAATTTTTCAATCTGCTGTTTTTTGTTTCATTAAGATATCTTTTAAGAAATTCTCCAAAAAGGAAATTAAATAAGCCTAACAACGAAATAGTAAAAAGACAGGGTGCAATTAGTAAGTCCTATGAAAAAGTATATAAAGTTGCACTTAAACTTTTTGATTCTTCAGACGATTCGGATGTAAAAAATTCAGATTTAGTGTGTCTTGCAATGAAGAATCTCTCTATGAAAAAAAATAGAACAATTGTAACTATTGGTGGTATGGCAATTGGCTTTGGTGCAATCATTCTTCTACTGTCTGCAGGGTACGGTTTTGAGGGTCTAGTTGTATCACAAATAGCTAGTCTCTCAGAAATGAAACAGATAGATGTTACAGTATCCAAAGGCTCTCCACTTAAGTTTAATTCAAATACCATTGAGGAGATTTCTGGTATTGAACAAATTGAAAGTGTAATGCCAATTATTACATCAGTATCTAAAATAACTTTTAACAATGCAGTATCTGATGCTATTGTCTATGGTGTGTCAAATAAATACTTAGAGGAAACAGGAATTAAACCTATCTTCGGCTCCTTCTATAGCAGTAAGAGAGAAAGTATTCACTCTAATGTTGTTAATAATACTGGACAGAATGGAGAAGTTGCTGGTTCTCAATCCGTTCTAATCAATAAAATGGAGGTGGGAAGTGAAATGTTAAAAGTTAGATACTCGATTAACCCTTTAGTTTGGAAGCCTATATATTCTTCTCCTAATATTAAATCTCAAATAGTAGGATATACAAAAAGAGAGAGTGGGAAACAAGAAGCTGTTGAAGTATGGGGAGGGTGGTACGAGAGTAGTACAGGATACTCTGCAGTAGATTTGGAGGGTACCGAGTATCGTGGTTGGATAAAAGATTCTTTTAATATCTGGGAAAAGAAAGATTGTTCACTTACGCAATTTGATTGTGTAGATGGTCATTATTTGGTAAAAAGGGAGGGCCAAAACCAAAGAGTACAAACCGGATATATAACTAATGAGGATATTGCACTAGAAAGATATGAGATTATTCCAGGAACGGTATTAGAGATCTATTCGGGAAAGAAGATTGATAATATAGAATTCTCTCTAAAAGAAGAGAAATATATATCTACATACCTTATGCCAGAGGATACTTCCACCCAGTTGCAGTTGTATGTTGATAATGACAAGAAATCATACTCTGGAGAGCTGATATATGGTAATAGCTATTCGCAAGGAAGTTATCAAGTTAAAAGTAGTAATGGGAAAGTGTTTGCATATTGGATAAAAGCGGAATTGGATGTTTGGAAAGATGAGAAATGTTCTGAGCCTTGTGCTACTTACTTCACTTCTCAAAATGATTATAGTAATCAGCCGAAAAAGATTTCTGTATATTTTAAAATAGATGATGTTAATTTAGATAAGGATATAGAGGAGAGGCTCTTAACTCAAGTATTAGGAGAAAGTGATGTTAATAATGGTTCCTTTGTAGATTTGGATGAATTAATTAAGAATGACGACAGTATTGATTGGGTAACACTCTCCTCTGAATTGGGAACTACAGAAGATTTCGAGATTGAAAAGAAAGAGATACCAGAAGAGGCCCAGAAAGTAGCCATAGTAAATACAGCTATGTTAAATCTCTTAGGTATCGCTCCTGAGGAGGCCACAAACAAGGAGTTTGAAGCGACAATTATCTTTGATAATCAACTTTTTAATAAAAGTAACTACTCCGTAGAGTCTGAACCCGTATTATTAAAAATTATTGGTATATTAGATAACAATACATCTCCGACATACTTTATACCTTTGGAAGACATTATGGTTGAAGGATTAGAGAATGCCTCTTCCTTAAAGGTAATAACTAAGGACAAAGATAGTGTCCCCGAGGTAAGAGAGAAATTAGAGAGTCAGGGATTTCAAACCGCTTCTGTACAAGATACTATTGATAGTGTAAGTAATATATTTAAAACATTAAGATTAGTACTTTTAGTATTAGGATTGATAGCCCTAGGGGTTGCTTCTTTGGGAATGTTTAATACATTAACAGTATCTTTGTTAGAAAAAACAAGGGAGGTAGGCTTACTTAAAACAATGGGGTTAAAATCCAATCAAGTGAAAACCCTATTTTTAGCAGAATCTCTGTTAATGAGTTTCCTTGGAGGATTGTCTGGCCTCTTTCTTGGTTTTGTAGTTGGGAAATTGCTAAGTATACTAATATCAATACTTGCAATAGCTCAAGGGGGCCAAGCATTAGATGTTACACATATTCCATTCTTTTTAGCTCTTGGATTAATGGTAGTTTCAGTGTTTGTAGGGATTGTAACCGGTTGGTACCCAGCAGAGAGAGCCAAAAAGATTTCTGCATTAAATGCTTTAAGGTATGAGTAGGATAATTTTCTATTTTCTCCCTAAAGTAGAAGATTAGATATCCTGATATAATAAATTAAATAATATTAATAAGTAATAAATATGTTTTCAGAAAGTAATGACTCAGTCGAAAAAATTTCAGATTTAATGCCTTCAACACAGATTGAAGTTGGGGGAGCAAATTATAATTTCTCATTTGAAGAGTATCCAGGGATACAATCTTCTCCTAGTACGGACAGAGCATTTATCTATCAAGAAGAAAATCAAGTAGATAAATTGTTTCAATTAACTCCCCAAATACCAAAATCAGAAGCATACAATGCTTTAAAGAGTATAAATATGCAAGATCCAACAGTAATATCATCTTTAATATCTAAGGGAATTGAAGTTGTAAAAAGATGTAATGAGATAGATACTTCTAAAGTACCTATTATGATACTTCAAGAAAAAATTGAAATTGATGAGAAACCTTTTACAATTACATACCTACCTGAGAACTCTATGTATAGAGAAACGTATGAAAAAAGGATTAGAAACAGGATAAAAAGAGTAGGAGAGTAATTTTAAAAAATATTTTAACTGACTTCATATCTGTGTAAAAAGGTTAGGGGCATATTTCTATGCCCCTATATTTTATAGATCCTTTAACCAAAGCTTTACTTTGTCTTTAAAGATTATTAAATCATCTATATCTACCCACTCATTATCGATGTGGGGTTTTGAACATATCGGTTTAGTAAGAATTACATTAATGCCTTTCTCTGAAAAGAATCTTCCATCAGAAGCACCAGGCTCTTTTTCAAAAACTGGATTGTCAATTAGAGAAACCCATTTTTTAAAATATTTGCTTTTAATATCTGTTTGAAGGGGAGCTCCAGTTGAGATAGGTTTGCAAGTTATACCTTTTGTAACACTTTTTTTAATAATCTCTTCAATATCATCTTGTTTAATTGGTAGAGGATATCTAATATCTATTAACATTTCTGCCTCATTTGGAACCTTGTTTGCAGCATTCCCTCCATTTAAAGCTCCTAAGTTTATAGTAGGTATCCAGTTATTTTCTTTGGTAGGTTTCCCCCACTTTTTAATAAATTCTCTTTGAATATCTCTATATACTTCTATTAATTTCTCTACAGCATTATCTCCTAACCATACCCTTGAGCCGTGAGCACTAATACCTGTAGCATTAAATTGAAGTTGAAGTACCCCCTTTTCTGCAGTACAAATACTCCAGTTTTGTCCTCCATCTGGGATAAATACTACATCAGCAGAAAAGCCTTGTTCTATTAAGTATTTTATTCCATTAAATCCTCCTGTTTCTTCATCTGTAGTAAAGAGTAAGGCCATATCCAAATTGTTTCCCTCCTTAATACTCTCAAGGAAAGCAAGTAATATACTTACATCAGGCCCCTTCATATCACTTGTTCCTCTCCCATACATTATTCTTTTACCGTTTTCTATCTTAGTTACAGAATTAAACTGCTCTAAAGAAGCTGGTACCACATCTAAGTGGCCATTAAGAATAATTTCATATTTGTTCTTAATCTCTTTTGCTATTAGAAGAGAGTAAACATTTTTGTTCTCATATATTTTAGTTTTAAGACCCTCTTTGATAACTAACCTGTTAATGTAATCTATTGCCTTTTTACAATTATCTATATCTGAGGTAACTGAGGGTATCTCAACTAAATCTTTTAATATTTTTTCTAATTCCATTGTTATAAATAAATAAGTTATATAAATAAAAAACCTCCTGTTAGGGAGGTTGTATGCTTTTCTAATGAATGAAAAATCTAAAGTCGATGCAAATACCTCCCTGAGCAACTGTAATGATGCCAGAAGGAATACAAATATGAATTTGTTAATATATTGTTTTGCATACTAGGATTTTACTAAGAAGTAGTTAAAAAGTAAATATGCTTTATCCACACCTATTTCTTTGTATTAAAGAAGTACTTTCTACTAAGCTGTTGAATCTGTAATTGAATATATATACTCTTTTTTTGAACAAATCTTCTATTATTGATATCCCCCTTAATCTTAATACCATTACCAATATTAACAACATACTTGTTAAACAGATACCATTTAGATATTACTGTTTCTCCAAACTTAGTTTTAACTCTGTAATTTCTAATACCCTCTTTTCTTAGATTAATACCAATAGGGATTACGCTAGCACCTGTTTCTAATGCCAATCTAGTAATACCTGTTTTAATTCTTTCTGTTTGATGACTATCATTACTTAATTTTCCTTCTGGGAAGATAATGATATCTTTACCATCAAGTAGGGTCTCTTTAGCTTTGTTGTATGCCTCTTTCCCATTACTTTTAACAACAGGAATATGTCCTAATCTGTAAAGTATTTTACCTAATATTTTTACATTAAATACCCCCTCTGTTATTAATACCTTAGAGTTGGGATACAGGCTATATATGATAAAGGGATCTGCAGTAGTAGGGTGGTTAACAGCAAATATTCTTGGTCCTTTGGGGAGTCTTTTTTTAATATCAACCTTAAAACTCATAAGGGTATGAGTGTAGAATTTCAGAATTAGAACAGAGAGAAATCGAAGTATTTTAGGTTTAGATATTTTTTGCTTTTCTTTTTTATTTTGGGGCATACGAAAAGATTCTACCAAGAATATATAGAAATACAAGAGGAGGCTATTTCTCGAAAAGGAGTATTCCCATATACTTCTTTGCCCAAGTTTTCTGGGCTAAATTCCTTACTGGCACTCCCCTTCTATTAAGCTCCTCTACTAATTCGCTTACATGCCTTGTAGTCCATTTGTTTTCAACATCTGCATCAAAAACAAATCTTAGGTAAGAAGTATCTTGGTTATTAAAAAAATCTTCTTCACAGTACTCCCACATTCTCATTCCAATACCTTTACCTCTTTGGTATGACTCTAAATATCCTCCAAATACAGGATAGTGACGATATTTATATATGCTGTTTGTACTATTTACAAAGAAATTTAAAACATTTTCAGTAGATAAAGGATATATATTGTGTCTAGCAATAAGACTTCCTTCCTTGTCTCTAAGTAAAAACACATTATCTTGTGCATACTCTTCCTGTTTCTTTTCAATTGTATACTCTTGTGCAAAACTTTCCTGTTCCATAGAAGGCAACATTATATGTCCTCTACGGTATTAATTCAATGAAAAGTATGTTCTACCAATCTATTTCCAATAGTAGGGCCAAAGTAGGGCATCTAATATCCCTGTATGGATAAAAAACCAGGATAGGCCAATTATACTAGAGATATACAAAAAACCAGTAGGTTTAGGAGATATCTTCAGTAAAAGTATTAAAAGAATGAGAGAGGAAAGACCAACTAGAATTAATACAGTTCTAATGGATATCCAAAGTAATGTTGAAGGAGTAGATACCATCAAATTTACTAGAGGTATCCAAAGCATAGAGCAAATTAGTAGAACTGAGTAAAGAATATGAAATACATTCTTATCTAAAGAGTAGGGAAGTATACTTTCAACATTTTTAAATTGTAAGAAAGTAAATATTGTAAACAGAAAAAAACCTGTAGCTGATACTAACATGGATACTGTATATACACCTCTAATATTTTTAGGAGTTCCTCCCCAAAGTACATCTGCACTTTTACCAGCTTTAAGTCCTATTACATAACTAGCTAGTACAAGTATTCCTCCAACTATATTTATAGCTAAGAATATTTTTTGATTACTATTCAATTGTTTAAGTAGTAAAAGATTAAATTACTTCTTTCTGTTTTTAATCTTACTTTCAATTTCTGTTTTCGTAAGCTTTTTAGTACAGAAGAACCAATCGTAACACTTCATATTCTTTTTATCTTCCATTCTCTCTTTAGCTACTCCACATGAGCCTGCAGTAGGTACAATTACCTCATCTCCTGGTCTCCAATCTGCTGGTGTTGCAATTGAGAATTCATCTGCTGTTTGAAGAGCAATTAATGTTCTTAAAAGTTCGTCAAAGTTTCTACCACAACTAAGTGGATAGTAAAGTATTGTTCTAATTATTCCTTTAGGATCTATGAAAAATACTGCTCTTACAGCTTTTGTATTACTCTCTCCTGGCTGAATCATTCCATACTTTTTAGCAACCTCCATTGTAATATCTTCAATGAGTGGGAATTTAACCTCTACATCTTTCATTCCTTTGTACTCAATCTTTTCTTTAATTGTTCTTAACCAGGCAATATGGCTATACAAACCATCTACAGAAAGACCAACTAATTCACAGTTGTAATCTTTAAACTCCTTTGACATTGATGCAAAGGTCATAAACTCGGAAGTACATACAGGGGTAAAGTCTGCTGGGTGACTAAAAAGTATTACCCAACTTCCTTTATACTGTTTAGGGAAATCTATCTCACCTTGTGTAGTTACTGCTTTAAACTCTGGGGCTTTATCTCCAATTCTTGGCATTGGAGTAATCTCTGGTTGAATAACTTGCTCCATAGATATATATGATGACAACTTAAATATAGACAATGTTATCAAAAAAAGGATTTTAAGTAAATTTTCTTATATATCTAATATATCCTTAATTTCATTTTCAATATCTTGGTCAAATCCGGAAAATGCTCTTCCTCCTACAAATATTATTGGATAGTAGCCGTAAGTTTCTGAGATTCCCTCGCTTTTAGGATTATCAACCTTATGTGCGTTTAATTGAGATACAAAATCAGTATCAGTATTTAGATGTTCCTCATATTCAAGATTGTATTCATCTAAGAATTCAAGAAACTCAAGGCACATGGGTCCTTGTCCGTTATGAAATACTGTCAATTCATCCTTTTCCTCTATTACAATCTCTTCTGATTCACCCTCATTTAGATCTTCAACTTGGCATGGGTTTGTAACATCAGGTTCACTTTCATAATCTATTTGAGGTCTGATTTTCTCTGGAGTATATGGGGCATTTTTGTTAATTGGTATTTGCCACATAGGCATATTCTTATCAACTGTACCCAATGTGTCTAAATCTACCCAGTCAACTTCATACTCGTCCCAGAACTTATGCCACATATCATTCCATCTCTCCTTGTATCCTCCAATATATGTATGTGATGTACCTATGAATTTCTCTTCTGTAATTGCTCTTCTGTACTCTTTCTCCATATCATCGGGTGTTCCATTTCTTTCATAGAAACTGTAATCACAGAAACTACCGTATTTGAATTCAGGAACATCAATATTTGATACAGAGATTATCTTTACATCATACTCCGCTGGCTTGTATACAACCGTTGCTAATTCTGTTGTTCCTCTTGCTGTAATGTATTCTATTCCTAATTCGTCAGCTATCTGAACAGTAGTAGCATCACTGGCCATATATCTAGAGCTTATTATTCGAGGTGTTACACCCAGATACAGTTCTGATTTTTCTAACATTTCAGTTATTAATTGATACTGTTTTTCGTAGGGCATATCCCAGAATGGTTCTGGGTCGTATGATACTCCTAATTCAATCACACCTGTTTTAAGTACCTCCTTAATAACGGGAGCATTATCTTCAATGAAATCTCCATTTATTAATAGTATCCCATGGATATTTCTCTCTTTCATATCATTTACCATATTTACTAATCCATCTGTTTTACCAAATTCAATTAGCAACATCATTGCTTGAGGAATATTTTTCTCTTGGGAAACTTCTGTGGTTGGACAGATATATTTATTTATAAATATATACTCTAAAATAAAGAGAGATATTACTCCTACTATTAGAAGTAGAGCAGTTAGATATTTTTTCTTCATTTTTAATTATTTAAAAATTAAATATTTAATATATTAAACAGTGATTTCACTGTACCTTTTTTTTCTTCATTTAAACTATATATCATATGTGTACCATTTCTCTTACTAAAAACATACTCCATATCTTGAAGTGTTTTTAGATGATGAGAAATTAAGTTATGTTTTAGTTTAAGTTTTTTAACCATCTGACATACACAGGTGTCTTGCTTGTAAAGGAGTAAAAGTATATCTAACCTATTTGGTTGTAATAGCCCCTTTATTTCTTCTGTTTTAACCTCTTTGCTTCTTACCATATATTTCAATGTGTATTGAAATATACAATGTAAAAATATACTTAGTCAAGTATATATAGTGTTACTCTCTTTTTTTGATGTTTATCGCACTACCTTGCATAAAGGCCTTTGTAATTTTCTCTAGTACAGTTGTTAAATCCCTTTGATACTGGCTTTGAGATATTCCCATCATCTTTGAAGCTTGTTGCTGATCTATTTTTTCAATGTATCTTAATCTTAAAGTTTCTAATTCCTCATCAGTAATTTCAACCTCACTCAAATCTGAGAGTGGAATACCTCTTGGCTTGAAGTAAGTATCATTAAATCTATACCCAACTCTTCTTCTAAATCTTTGTCTCATACTTTGAGTTCAACTATTGTTAAATACAGAATACTCCCTTCATAGGGGTACCACATTTAGGACAGTTTACTTGCGTGCAGGGTACTCCTCTAGTATGTGGTTGTTTGTAACCACACTTTGGACATACACAATTGCCACTTCCTCCTTGTAATTTACCAGGAACAGACCTTCCAGAAGATTTTTTGGATTCTGAGGTTGTAGACACTCAAGAGATTGATAGTTCTATTGATGAAATAGATGAACAATTAGAGAATTTAGATACCCTTGATTCTGATTTCAGTTTAGAAGAGAGTGATATCGGTTTATAGTATCATCTTTAAATCGTAGATTTTTTAAAAATGTGCTAAACTACTCTTTGTTATAGAGTAGTTTAGTTGTTTATGTTTAAATACATATGTCCTTTATTGAAATAGACAACCTTAAAAGAGTATATGAAATGAGTAAAGAGGTCTCTGTTGAGGCCCTAAGAGGTATTTCTATTGATATAAACAAAGGAGAGTTTGTTTCAGTTGTTGGAAGCTCAGGTTCAGGTAAATCAACCCTCCTAAACATCCTTGGTGGTCTAGATTGGGAGTATAAAGGGGAGATTACTATTGATGGAAAAGATATTAAGGAGTACGACCCAAACTACTATAGAAGATATATTGTTGGGACTGTATTTCAACAATTCTATTTAATACCATCTCTTTCAGTTGAGGAAAACATTTTACTACCATATAAATTTTCCAGCAAAAAAGGTGAAGATATTAATCAGAGATTAGAGTATCTACTAGATATGGTAGATTTAAAAAACAGAAGAAAACATCTTCCCAAAGAGCTGTCAGGTGGACAGGCACAAAGAGTAGCAATAGCTAGAGCATTGATTGATAACCCAAAAATTGTATTAGCAGATGAACCAACAGGGAATTTAGATAGTAAAACAGGAGAATCAATAATCAAGTTACTTAAGGAGTTAAATAAAAAAGAGGGAGTTACTGTAATACTAGTTACACATGATAAAGAGATTGCAAAAAAGACAGAGAGAGTAATTACTTTAGTAGATGGTAAAAATGTTTAAATATGCACTAGATTTAATAACTAGAAGAAAATTAAGAACCGTACTAACTAGTCTTGGTATAACTATTGCAGTAATGCTTATGACATTTATTCTCTTTGGTATGACTGATTTACAAAGAGCGATACTTACACAATTTAGTTCAGTATTTAAGCCTACAGATCTATATGTTTCCTCCACAGATATGATGGCTTTCTCATCTATGATGTCTGCACCAACAAAACAGACAGAGGAGAAAGAAGAGATAGTTTTAAGTGATGATATTTTAAACAAGATTTCTAATATAGAGGGTGTAGAAGATGTTTATCCAATGTTTATGTTAACAGGTTTTGAAGTATATATAGAGGGGGATGATATTGCATATCCTACCCAGTTTGTTCAGTCAATTGATTTACCAGGAGTTCATAGTATGTATGGCTCTTTCATTGGTGAGGAAAAAGAACTTAAGGAAGATGGGATATTTGTTAGTGACTATGTGCCTTCATATTTTGAAATTTCAAATGAAGATATCATTGGTAAAAGGATATATCTAAGAAGTTCTGCCAATAGATCATTTGTATCTACTAAAAACAGGAATATGATGGATAGGGAGTATGAATTTAAAGTCCAAGGTATAGTGGAAACAAGTAATGACGCATTCTGGATAAATACCTCTAAGGCAATGGATATATTAGTTGAAACTGGAGGATTCAAAGATAGAGAGGAGTATTTAAATCTAATTGGATACTCTCGGCTACTTGTATCTACACGACAGGAGAGTACTTCAGAGGTAGAGGAGTACATGAATGAGAAGATGGGTCTAAATGTTATCTCTTCAAAAACAATTATTGATTTTATTTCTACATTAACTAGTGGTTTAACAATAGCATTGATTATTTTTGGTTCAATCTCTGCAGTTGTAGCATCTATTGGAATTATTAATACAATGATAATGAGTATATATGAACAGACTAGAGAGATAGGGATTATTAAGGCAATAGGAGCATCAAACTATCAAGTACTGACTATTTTTTTAATACAGTCTGGATTAATAGGGTTAATAGGGGGAGTAATGGGACTTGCTATTACATATGGATTAATGAGAGTATCTGACCCATATATTGTAGAAGTACTCAATGAACAGGGTTTTACTGCAATAGAGAAATTCTTTTATTTCCAACCCATAAATGCACTGTATATAACACTGGGAAGTATATTAATTGGTGTTATTGCAGGTATATATCCTGCTATGAAAGCAGCAAGACTTGACCCTGTTAAGGCTTTAAGGTATGAATAGGTAATCCCTTACAG
>ENA-UOWO01001183-UOWO01001183.1-activated-sludge-metagenome-genome-assembly--contig:-NODE-1183-length-35646-cov-18.497064_pt1 | contig 35646 bp, 16 predicted proteins | sample MGYA00238148_ERZ761564 | MGnify/ENA primary metagenome ERZ761564 (study PRJEB28885, sample SAMN05720194) | activated sludge metagenome | isolation source: Anaerobic digester | place: USA... | reverse complement strand
TGCGGAGCGGCGGGCAAGGGCTCGCCGATCAGCCGCTCGATGGAGACGACGGCTTCGTGGTAGTCACGAAGCGCGCGGAGGTATTTCGCACGGATTTCGAAATACGTGCGCTGGGCATCGAGTACGTCGAGGTAGCTCAACCGGCCCTCGCGATAGAACCGCTCGGTGGTTTCGAACGTCTGTTGCGCCGGCGGCAGCACCGTGGCCTTCAACGCGGACACCAAGGCATTCGCGGCGTCCAGCCGCTGCCAGGCCTGCGCCACCTCGTTGGTCACGCGCACGTCGGCGGCGCGCTGCTCCTCGCGCGCCTTCGCCAGCTGAAATTTGGCCTCGCGGATGCCGCCCTGATTGCGGTCGTAGCGTGGCCACGGGATCGACACGCCGAAGGTGAGCGCGTTCGAGTCGGAGCCATGGAAGCGGCGGAGGCCGCCGCTCACCGTGAGATCCTGCCGGCCCTTGGAATTTTCGAGCCGGATGCCCGCTTCGCGCCAGGCGATTTCTGCGGCCCAACGCGCCGTCTCCGGCGTCTGCCGCAGCCGCTCCAGGAGCAGTTCCTGCCGGGGCACTGCGGGCCGTTGCTCAAGGTTGCCTTCGACGTGGGTGAACTGCGGTGCCGTGCTCCCCCACGCGGCCGCCAGGCGCAGACGTGCCGCCATCAACGCGCGCTGCGTCTGGTCTCGCTCCACCCGCGTGCTGGCGAGCGCCAGCTGCGCCTTGGCGTTTTCGACCGGCAAGGCCTTGGCCGCCTCCACACGGCGCGCGACCGTCTCCGCGATGGTTTCCGCCAACTTCAGCATGTCCTCGTCGAGCAGGAGTTGTTGCTGGAGGCCGAGGACATCGAGAAACGCGGCGGCCGTCTGCGTCACCAGGTCGAGCCGCAGCGCCTCGTAATCCCAAGCGGCCAGCTCACGCGCGCGATCGGCTTCGTGGATGCGCGCCGCGCGTTTGCCGCCCAGCTCGACCAACTGGCTGAGCCCGAGCGTAAACTCCGCCTCGCGCATCCCCTGGTAGTCGCCTGTGCCGAGCACATTCTCGACCTCAAGGCTCACTTCAGGATTGGGGCGCAGACCGGCTTGCACCAGTCGAGCCTCGCCGAGGCGCACATCGTAGGAAACTGCGGCCAGGGCCGGGCTGCGCAATAACGCCAAAGCGAGTGCCTGGCGCAGCGAAAGCCCGCCAGTGGGCTCCTCAAACGATGGCAGAGAGCGGGCCGGGGCATCGGCGTCGTTTGCGGGCCGAAAGGATTCGAGCCCTTGGCCGAGCGGTCGGGGGGTGACCCAGCCATCCGAATCGGTCGTGGCCCCCACTGGCAGCGCGGGCAGGGCCATCGCCCATCCGGCACACAGCAAGAGGATGTTTCTAGAAGGTAGTTTCTGTTTCATACAGGTTCAGTTGGGATACGAAAAGGAATAGCGCTCGGTAGGTTCGGCGGTGCCGTCCGCGAACAACGAGAGATACACGCGGAACACATGCGGCGGCCGAACGACCCGCGGCGAAACGAGTGTTAGTTCCTCAGGATTGAGCACCACGCGGACGTCGTCGCGGGAAGTATAGGCGATCCGCGCCGCCGCGCGTGAAAATGCGAGCGGCGCCGGCTGCTTCTCCTCGTCGAAAAACGACACCCTGAGCTGGCTGTTTTCGACCACGACATTGATCCAGCCGCCACCAGCGCGGGCGAGATTCACACCGGACGCAGGCAGCGTTTTTTGGAGGTCGCCGGATTCAGCGCGGGCCGCGGTGACGGCAAGCAGCACCAAGACTAGGATGCGGATCCATGTTGGTAACGAGACAAGGTGCATCCGCGCAGCGGAAGTCCTCGGTTGGGCATGCGCCCAGGCCACGAGCCTCGGCGCACGGAAACTCTGAAAGAAGGGAATCGGGAAAGGAAAAAGAGAGGTGTTCATTGGCTCTGGGCGGTTGAACGGGAAACGCGCGGCGCACCGCGTGCGCACGCCATGGAGCCCCCGGCGCACGCTGGCGCAGCGAAGGCGGTATCACTCCGGCTCCTCTGGGAGCCGGTCAGACCAGTGACGAAGGTGCCCGCGGCGGTGAAGCCGTCCGGCGCACAAACTGCCAAGTAGGCAGTAGCTCTGGCGGTACCAACGACCGCTCGGGCTCAGGGGTTGACCTCGCTTCGGAGGCCAACGCTTTCAGCAACAGGCAAACTAGGCGAAAATCGCGCGGTGCTGGGGTTGGTGCCTTCGGCACCGTGCGCTCACTGGCAGCCTGCACAATCTTACCCTCCACGGCGTGGCAAAAACCACTGTCGCACGACTGCGGCACGGCCGACACAGGCAACACCGCCTCATCGGCCTCTAGAACTCCCGCGCTAGCCAATCCGCAATGCAGCGACGCCGGCAACCAGATTGCCAACAGCAGCAGAACGAACCGTGGACGAAAGCGAGGCATGAGATTTTCGGAAAGAGGACGCAGTCCGCCCATCGTGTCAACTGCGGACACCGTGACGCCCCATGCCTCGGCGCAGGCGCCGCCAGTGCAGCACCTGCGCAAGTAAACGAAGCGCCCCACGACCGGCTCAGGGCGCCTCGTAGATTTCCACGAGGCCGACGCCGGTCGTCGCACCGACACCGCTGACCTGCGCGGTGTACACGCCGGGGGCCAACGTGAGCACCAGCACGGCGTCTTTCGAGCCAACGGTCAGCTTGCCCATGCCGGCGGAGGCAAACAGCGCCGCCGTGTCTGCCGAGCCGTCCCAATCGTCGTTCTCGCCGACCAGCGTCCACGTCTTCGACTCGTAGCGCCAGAGTTGCAGATACGGATTGGCCAGGTACGAGGCAACTGCGCCCGTAAGGCCAGGGCCCACGCCGCGCACGATCACCCGCTTCGGCGCATCGCCCACGATCACGAAACCGGCAATCAAGATGGCCTCGCCGGTCCCGACCTGGTTGCGCACCGAGAGCGCCGTCAGCCGCCGCGTCTTGTCCGCGAGCGCCGCATCGTACACCTCGGCCAGGGCCACGCCGGTCGTGCCGCCCACGCCGCTGACCTGCGCGGTGTACACGGTGCCGGTCAACGTAGAGAGCAACGCCGCATCGGCCGAGCCCGCCGCCAACGCCCCGGCTCCAGTCCGGGCAAACGCGGTGGCGAGCTCGCTGGCGCCACCCCAGTCGTCGTTGTCGCCAGCGCCGATCCAGGCGTCACCGGAGAGTTGCTGGAGCGCGAGCCGCGGATTGCGGAGGTAACCGTCGACATACTCGGACAGCCCCGGACCGACACCGCGCACGAGCGTCGGCTTGCCGCCGCCGGCGAAGACAAATCCGAGGATCAACGTCTGCTCGCCAGCCCCCGCAGGCGCACGCGCGGAGAGCGCGGCGAACTGGCTCTGGAGTCCCGACACGGACAACACGGCCGAGGCCGACGTCGCAGCCGTGGCGATGTAGTTATCCACCACGCAGCGGTAGCGCTCGCCATGCAAGGCCGTCGTCACCGGCGAAACCGTGAGCGTGGCCGTGCCGGTGCCACGATAAGCGCCACCGTCGGCGAGATCGGTCCATGCTGCGGAGCCTTCCGCCTGCCGCTGCCAACGATAGGCAAACGCCGCCGGCTCGCCCGTCGCCGCCACGGTGAAGGCAGCGCTCCCGCCGCGCGCGACCGCAGTGTCCGCCGGCTGGCGCGTGATCGTGGGCGCGATGCCCACGACGAGCGTCGTCGTGCTGCTGGTGGCGTCGGCGTTGTCGTAGCCGCGCCAGGTGTAGCAGCGAAACTGGTAGCCGTTGAGCTCGGCCGCGCCGGTCACCGAGAGCGTTTTTGTACCGGTGCCGGAGAAATAACCGCCGTCGGCCATATCGACCCAGGTGGTGCTGCCGGGGGCGAGCATCTGCCAGCGGTAGTTGCCGGGGTCGCCCGCGGGCTGCAACATCGTGAACGCGCGCACCTCGCCGATCTGCACCGGGCGCAGCGTCAACCGCCGCACCGTGCCGTTGCCCAGATCGGTGAGCAGGAGGTTGCCCGCGGGATCGCACGCAATCCCGCACGGGCCGTAAAACGTCGCCGAGAGGCCCGCGCCATCCGCCGAGCCCGAGCACAGCATGCCGGTGTACGCGGGCTTGCGCCCGGCAATCGTGAGCACGCGTCCGTCGGGCGTGATGCGGCGCACCAGATGCGTGGTGGAATCGGTCACGTACACCACGCCTCGCGCATCAACCGCGATGCCTGACGGGAAACTGAAACGCGCCGCCGTCCCCACTCCGTCCTCCAAACCCGTCTCGCCCACGGCGCCGGCGAGCGTCGCCACCGTGCCGTCGCGCGCGATCGTGCGGACGGTCTGCGTGCCGCGGTCGAGCAGATAGACCACGCCGGCCGCATCGACGGCGAGCGCGCCCGGACTGCCGAGCGTGGCCACCGACGCCGCGCCGTCGCGGCTGCCCGACTGGCCCGAGAGCCCCGCGAGCCGCGTGACCGTGCCGTCCGGCGCGATGCACCGCACCGTGTAGTCGTCCGTGTCGGAGACGTACAGATTGCCGAGCGTGTCGGCGGCGATGCCTTGCGGACGCTTGAAGGCCAGCGGCGTGCCGGCCGAGTCGGCGAGCGTGCTGACCACACCGGCGGGCGTCACGCGGCGCACGCGGCCGTTTTCGGTGTCGGCCACGTAAATGTTGCCATCGCTTCCGACGGCGACGGCCTGCGGGCCGGCGAAACGCGCCGCTTTGCCCAGCCCGTCGGTCGAGCCCCACGTGCCATCGCCGGCGAGCGTCGTGACCGTGCCGTCGGCATCGAGGCAGCGGAGCGTGCCAGCCGAGGCATCGACGATGTAGGCGGAGCCGGTGGCGTCGCACGCGATGCCGTGTGGCGACGCGAAACGCGCGGCGGCGCCCACGCCGTCGGTGCTGGCCCAGGTGCCGCCCCAGCTCGAATCGGCCGGCGCAGTGCCGGCCACGGTCGTGACGTTGCAGACGAACTCCGCCTGCTCGGGGCTGTTCACGAAATGGACGTCGGAGGTGGACGGGATCACCCACAGGTAAACGTCGTCGGCCGTCGCGGTGACGGTGTTGAATCCGTTGTCCACGAGACAGCGGATGGTGTTGTCGTGATAGGCGGTGGTCACGCCGGGCATCGTGAGCGTATCGGTGCGCGTGCCGGCGAAGACGCCGTCGTCGGTGAGGTCGGTCCACTCGCCCCACTTCGGGCGCCGCTGCCAGCGATAGTGCAACGTGGCGGGCGTGGCGGTGGCGACCACGGTGAAGCTCGGGATCTTCTGGTTGGCGCGCCCCACCCAATAGATGAAGCCACTCGGCTGCTGCGTGATGACCGGCGTGGTGCCGGTCGCCGCCGGTCCGCGACGAATCGCGTGGTTGGCCGTATCGGCCACGTAAAGCTGGTCGCCCGGACCAAAAGCCAGCCCGTGCGGCGAAGCCAGGAGCGCAGTCGGCCCGGCCCCATCGGCGGAGCCGGATTGCTGCGCCGTGCCGGCCACGGTCAACACCTCGCCCGTCGCCGACACGCGGCGCAGCGTCGAGGCATCGGAATCCGCCACGTAGAGATTGCCCACCGAGTCGAACGCCAGACCGCTGGGCCGCTCGAAACGCGCCACCGTGCCCGTGCCGTCCGTCGTCCCATGGCTGCCAACCTGACCGGCAAACGTCGACACGGTGCCGGCTGCATCGATGCGCCGGAGCGTGGCGTTGCCAGAGTCGGCGACAAAGATCACGCCGCTGGCATCGACCGCCACGGCGAGCGGATGCTCGAACTGCACGGCCGTGCCCGTGCCGTCGGTCGAGCCCACGCCGTAGAAGGTCGCGTTGCCCGCCACCGTCGTCACGACGCCGGCTGGCGTCACGCGGCGGATCATGTTGTTGAGCGTGTCGGCGACGATGAGGTTGCCGGCGCGGTCAAACGCCAGTCCGTGCGGCTCGCGGAAACGCGTCGCCGTGCCCGCACCATCGAGTGCGCCCGCCTGGCCCGCGACGCCGGCAAGCGTCGTCACCACGCCCGCGGCCGTGATGCGGCGGATCGTGTGGTTGCCCGCATCAGCGACATAGAGCGTGCCCGCGCCGTCGACGAGAATCCCCGCCGGGCGGTTAAACCGTGCGTCCGCGCCCGTGCCATCCGCCGAACCCGACATGCCGGCGCTGCCAGCGAGGGTCGTCACCACGCCGGTGGGTGTCACGCGGCGGATCGTGTGGTTACCGGTGTCGGCGATGTAGGCGTTACCCGAAGCATCCACCGCGACGGATTGCGGACGCCGCAGGCGCGCGCCGGTCGTCGTGGCATCAAGGTCGCCCGGAGCAGTGCCGACGATCGTCGTTACGGTGCGGTCGGAGGCGATCCGGCGGATGGTGGAGTTGCGCGCATCGGCCACGTAGAGCGTGCCGTCGGCCTGCGCGGCCAGCGCCGCGGGGAAATCGAACAGGGCCACGGCACCGGTGCCATCCGCCGAACCTGCGCGCGCGGCGACGCCGGCCCAGGTGGAAACGGCGCCGGTGGCGAGCACGAGGCGGCGCACCGTGTGGTTGCCGGCGTCGGCGATGTAGAGATTGCCCGCGCCATCGAGTGCGAGGGCCTTGGGCATGTAGAAACGCGCGGCGGCACCCGTGCCGTCCGTCGTGCCCGACTCGCCGGCGGTGCCGGCCAGTGTCGTCACCACGCCCGCCGGCGTGATGCGGCGGATCGTGTGGTTGCGCGCATCGGCCACGTAGAGATTGCCCGCGCCGTCGAGCGCCAGCCCGGATGGATCGTAGAAACGCGCGGCCGTGCCGGTGCCGTCGGCGCTGCCGGCGAAACGCTCGTCGCCCGCGAGCACCGTGAGCGTCGAGCTGGCCACCGCGAGGCGGCGGACGACGTGGTTGCCACGGTCGCTGAGGTAGAGCGTCTGCCCGTCGCTGGAGACGGCGATACCGCTGGGCGCATTGAGCGTGGGGCAAAGCTCGGCGACCCGAAGCGTCGTCACCACGCCGGCCGGAGTGATCTTGCGGACGGAGAGAGAGAGGACGTCGAGGGCGTAGAGGTTGCCCGCGCCGTCGGTGGCGAGGTGTTGCGGTGCGGAGAAACGCGCGGCCGCGCCCGTACCATCGAGCATGCCCATCGTGCCGGCCAGACCGGCGAAAGTCGTGACCGTGCCCGACGGCGTGCGCAGGCGCACGGTGGCGTTGCCAGTGTCGGCGATGAAGAGATTGCCCGAAGCGTCGAGCGCGACGCCGGACGGGCCGGAGAGGCGCGCGGCGGCGCCGTCTTCCGAGCCCAGGTGCGCGCGGCCGATCCAGGTCGTGAGCTCCACGCGCACCTCCTCGGCGGCGGGCGCGAGCGAGCTGGCGCTGGACCAGCCGGCCAGAGCGAACATGGAGCGGACGAAGCGGCGGGAAAGAAAAGCGGGGATAAACATGGGAGGCGCTCCGAAGGTCAGAGGTTGGGCACTGCGGCGGCGGGGAACACCAGCACGCGCGTGTCGTAATCGGCGAGGTTGACGATCATCTGCGCCGCGCCGCCGGAGGCGGTCACCTGCGCCACCGTGTCCCCGGTGAGGGCGTCGGTGGGCGCGTAGGTGCCATCGGCCAGGCCTGAGAGGTCGAGGCGCACGGCGCTCTCGCCGCGCGCGAGGTTGGTCACGAGTACGACGAGCCGGCCCTCTTGATCGATGAAGCCCCACGCCATGCCATTGGCCGAGGTGCGCGTGGGGGTGAGCTGGCCGGCCTGCTCCGGCGTGACCACCGGCGCGAATTGCTCCAACCGGGCCCGCTCGACCGCCGGCAGGCGCTCGGGACTGAGCACGATCCAGCAGGCGGGTTTGTTGACGCTGGAAAACGCCCCGAGGGCGGCGTCGGTGACATAGAATCCGCAGCCGACGTGTTCGAGGGCGTTGCTGGCGAGGTTACTTAATTTCCAGCAGGTATCCTCGCGCTCGAAGGAACGGACCATGGCCTCCGAGTAGTAGAACGCGGGGCCGAAGGGGCGGCGCGGGATGTGATCGCGCATGACCTGGGTGATGCGGGGATCGACGTTGGCGATCTGCGTCATGCCGTAGCCGTACTGGAGCGCCGTGACCGCACGGCGGATGCCGCCCTCGCGCGTGGCGATGTGCGTGAAGACGATCTGGAACCAGTGGGTGTGCTGCACGGCGTTGCCCGTGGCGAGCGGCAGCCCGGCGAGTTCGAGGCTGCCGCGCAGGGAATCGTCGAACACGTCCATCTTCGAGCCGAGGAGCATCGACGGCTCCCAGGCGCAGGCCGTGCCCACAGCCGCCGCGTAGTAGCTGGGCGCACGCACGGAGCGGAGCGGGTCGCCCTGCATCTCCAGGTCGAAGTACCAGTTCTCCGCCGGCATGAGTTGAAGGTAGCGGCGCATGTCGCCGCCGAGCCAGCGGGTGAGCGTGATGTCGCCATAAATCTGCCCGCCGATGAGCGGCTCCTTGCCAAGGCGGGTGCGGATCTTTTCGCCGATGGAGGCAAAGAAATGGCCGTAGGCGTCGCACCAGTAGTCGGCCCACTCGGGCATGAGGTGGGCGCGGATGTAGCGGGCCTTTTGCGCGGCGGTGTCGCCGGGGATGGGCCAGCCCAGACGCAGCTCGAACGCCTCCAGGTTGCGCGGATGAAAATCGGCGCCGCTGATGTAGGCGTTGGGCATGTTGACGATCAGGTCCGCCCCGTAAAACCCGGTGTAGTGCTGCGCCTCGCAGAGGCTGCCGATACGCTCGGCGATGAAATCGCCGTAGGTGGCGTGCGGCACGGCGGCGGCGGCCCAGTCAGCCTCGTCGAGCGGCGTGGCCGGCGAGATCCAGCCGAGCCGGTACCACCAGTAGCTGCCGTAGGCGTCGCGCGAGATGAGCTCGTCGCGCTGCTTGTGCCACTGGGAAAACTTCACCCAGGCGGGCAGGTCGAGCGCGTTGCCTCCCTCGCCCGCCGGGCCCTTCGGCAGGCCCTCCTGAAACGTGTCGATCCAGGCGACCGCGCCGAGCATGGCATTGCGCCCGCTGGCGACAACCTTGTCGGCCTCCTGCCGGGATTCGCCCCACTGGTTGCCGGGCATCACCATGTCCTCGTGGAAAACCTGGTTGGGCCACCAGGTGCCGGCCACGCCCCACGGCTGTATCCAGACGGCCTCGCCGGTCGGATCGTAGGTGCTGGCGCCACCCAGCGGAGGATTGTCGGGGTTGCGCGGGCTGCCCCAGGCCACACTCGCCACACACCAGACGGCCACGAAAACGAAGCGGACATTTCGCAGAAGCATGGCATCGGGTGAAGCGCCCCGCGGGCCAAGAGAGAACCACAAACCGAGGAGAGGCGCTCTCTTACGGTTAATTAGCAGAGCCACCCAGCCCGATGCGTCCCGTGTTTTCGGGACATGCGCAAGAGCGCACGCTCTGGTATTCTTCGGCGGAGATATCACTTCGCGACGGATGCAGAGTCACCGGCTCCCGCTCCTCCCCCGCAGGCGTAGTGGCGTCTCGTTCTCAACCTTAGTGCCAGGACCGGAAAGCCGGGCACACCTCGATCCGACGAAGAAACCCTCATGCACCTCCCACGACTTCCCTTTTCGGCCTGCTTGCTTGCGGCCCTGATCGGCGGCACTGCCGCCGTGGCAGAGCCTCCGGCAACGATCAATGCCGCACCAGCGACCGACTCCCTGCGCACGATCACCGCCGACCTCCGCACCGAGGCCGGCCCGATGAACCGGATGCACGACTTTTGCGTCGGCGCAGGCCGGGCCAACGAGGGGCTGCGCGCCGACTGGCAGCGCCAGTTGCGCTTCGTGCGCGAGCAGTGCGGCTTCCGGTATATCCGTTTCCACGGGTTGTTCTGCGACGACATGGGCGTCTATCAGGAGGATCGTCAGGGACAGCCGGTCTATAACTGGCAGTACATCGACGAGCTCTTCGACTTCATCCACGGCATCGGGATGAAGCCGTTTGTGGAGCTCGGGTTCATGCCCGGCTGGATGGCCAGCGGCTCGCAGACGATTTTCTGGTGGCGTGGCAATGTCACCCCGCCGAAGGACTACGCCAAATGGGAGGCCTTCGTGGCCACCTTCGTGCGGCATGTGACCGAGCGCTACGGCTCGGACGAGGTGAAGACCTGGTACTTCGAAGTCTGGAACGAGCCCAACCTCGACGGCTTCTGGATGGGTAATCCCGAGAAAAAAAGCTACGAGGAGTGGTCGGTCGGCGCACGTGCTGAGTATTTCAAACTCTACGCCGCCTCCGCCCGTGGGGTGAAATCGGTCGATGCCGCGTACCGCGTAGGCGGCCCCGCCACCGCCGGCGAAGCCTGGATCGAGGAGACGCTGGCCTTCTGCACCGAGCAAAAGGCGCCACTGGATTTCGTCACCACGCACAGCTACGCCACCATGAGCGGCTACCTCGACGAAACTGGAACCGCCGGCACGGTGATCTCACCGGATCGCAATGCCATCACCAGCGGAGTGAAAAACGTGCGGGGGAAGATCGAGCGCTCTCCGTATGCCGGGGCCGAGTTGCACTACACCGAGTGGAGCGCCTCGTACACGCCAGCCGATCCGATCCACGACAGCTACCACTCCGCGGCCTTCATTCTCGATAAGATGAAGAACATCGGGACCGCCGCCACGTCGATGTCCTACTGGACGTTCACCGATATCTTCGAGGAATCCGGGCCGCGCATGACTCCGTTTCACGGCGGCTTTGGACTGCTCAACTACCAAGACCTCCCGAAGCCGTCCTTCTACGCGTACCAATTCCTAAATCGGCTCGGTGACACGGAACTGAAGAGCTCGGACGCGGCCTCGTTCGTCTGCCGCAACGATGCCGGTGGAGTGCAGGCGCTCTTCTGGGACTTCACGATCACCCATCCCGGACCGTCCGTGATCAACCAGGTCTTCTACGCGCAGGATCAGCCCGCCAAGCCGGCGCAAACCGCGGAGCTCGCACTGTCCGGCGTGAAGAAAGGCAACTACCGGCTCGTCGTCACCAAAGTCGGTTATCAAACCAACGACGTGCAATCGGCGTGGCGCGCGATGGGCTCGCCCGCCCAGCTCACCAAGGCCCAAGTGGCGACGTTGCGCCAGGCCTGTTCGGGTGAGCCGGCCATCGACGAGAAAGTGCGCATCGGCGCAGACGGACGCTTCACACGACGCTTTCCGATGCGGGAAAACGACGTGTACTTCGTCGAGCTGATCCCGGCGCAGAAGAAATAGACGGCGCGCCAACGAGTGTTGGCGCCCACGATATGAGTCGCAGCCGGGGCTGTCTGCCTCGGTTTGCGAGATCGGGCCGGAGCGTTTCCAGATGGGAGGCGCCCGGCCCTTCTTGCGTCCTCCGGGCGGTGCCGACGGACGGGGGCGTCAGGCGTCCGCCGATTGTTTGTGGATTCCCGCGTAGCGGGCCACAGCCTGGGCGCGCGAGTGGACGTGGAGCTTTTCGTAGATCCGGCGGATGTAGGTGTTCACCGTTTCCTGCCCGATGCCGAGCGTGTCGGAAATCTCCTTGTAGAGGTAGCCTTGGGCGAGCAGCACCAGCACCTCGTTTTCGCGCTTCGAAAGCTCATCGGACGGTTTGAGCCTGGGCTTCGGCTGGTGCAGCGATTGCACGACCTTGCGCGCGATGTTGCTGCTCATGGGCGAGCCACCGGCATGCACCTCGCGCAGCGCGGCGATCAGCTCCTCTCGCGGCGTGCATTTCAAGAGGTAGCCGGTCGCCCCGGCTGAGAGCGCATCGAAGACATGCGTGGAGTCGTCGTACACGGTGAGCATGACGAACTGAGTGCCGGGCAGGAGCGGCTTGAGTCTGCCCACGCAGTCGATGCCGCTCAGCCCGGGGAGGTTGATATCGACGATGGCGACATCGGGCTTGAGCGAAGGGACCGGCGCGAGCGCGCTTTCCACGTCCGGGAAAACGCCCAGGCAGGAAAAGCCGTCGGCCTCCTGAATCCAGGATTTAAGTATCTCTCGGATCGAGGCGTCGTCTTCGACGATGATCACTGAGATGGATGAGGATTGCCTGGGACTTGGCATGAAAGGGTGTTTGGCTGCGGATTGCATGGATCAGGAGCGCGGCCCGGGAGCGGCGCCGGCACGAGGGCGAGAGGTGATCACGGTGAACGACACGGTCGTCCCCGCCCCTGCCTGGGATGAGATCTCAAAACGGCCGCCAATCCGGGCGATGCGTTTGCGCATATTCTGGAGGCCATTCCCCGAAGCGATCCGGCCCCCCGGTGCCGGGGCCTCGTTGGAGGCGGGCTCGATGCCGTGGCCGTTGTCGTGCACGACCAGTTCGAACGAATCGGCATGCAGAGCCAGCGAGATGCGCACCTCGTCGCAGGAGGAGTGCCGGACGGCGTTGTTGAGCGCCTCTTTGAAGGCGAGGAAGAGATTGTGGCGGGCCTCGGCCGTGAGCGGCCAGGGGGGCACCTCGATCGGCAGGTCGAGCCGGCAGCGCACATTGGCCGTGATCAGGAAGTCGTGCGCGTACTTGCCCATGTAGTCGACCAGACTGTCGAGCGTGTCGTGCTTGGGATCGACGGCCCAGACGATCTCATCGAGCGAACGCGTCAGATCGCGGGCGGTATTATAGATGCGCGCGAGCATGGCGGTGGTGTGGGCGGGCTCGGTGAGCGCACCGCGCCCCGGCTGGCTCAACATCGCGATTCTGGAGAGGCTCGCGCCGAGGTCGTCGTGGATGTCCTGTGCGATGCGTGCGCGCTCGCGCTCGATCTCATGCTGGCGCTCCATGCGCTCGATCTTCCGCTGCATGCGCCGGCGGATGATATGGCGGGCAAAGACGACGATGCCGCCGGCCGCGGCCAGGCTGCACGCCCCGAAAAACCACCACGTTTGCCAGAAAAACGGGTCGACGGTAAACGAGAGGGTCGCGCCCTCGGTGTTCCAGACGCCATCGTTGTTGCAGGCGATCACGCGAAAACGATAGGTGCCGGCCCGGAGCCGGCTGTAGAAAGCCGTCCTCCGGTTGCCTGCCTCGACCCAGGACTGGTCGATGCCATCCAGGCGGTACTTGAACAAAACCTTGTTCGGCTCGACGAAGCTCAACCCGCTGAATCGAAATTCGAGGCGCCGGTGGTCGGGGCGCAGCGCCTCCGCGATCGCTCCCTCGCGAAAAGGCGTATCCTGTCCGTCGACAAAGAGCGACTGGAGTAAGACCGGCGGCGGACGGGCATTGATCTCGATCCGAGAAGGATCGATGCACACGAGCCCCTTGCTGCTCGCGAACCAGAGGCGGCCGTCGCGCGTCTTGCAGGTGGCAGCCTGGAGCCCGCCCGTAAACTCGCTGGTGGGCAACCCATCGCCATGGTCCAGAATCTTGCCGGTCACTGCGGGGATCAGGCCATCCGCGCACCGGTTGAGCTCCTCCTTTGCGACGCGCTGGAGCCCGTGATTGGAGCCCAACCAAAAGTAGCCGCACCCATCGTCGAGAATGGAGCCGATGACGTTGTCGACCAGTCCGTGCTCCATGCGGAGGTTGACGAACCGTCCGTCCTTGAAGCGGCTGATGCCCCGGTCGGCAGTGCCGATCCAGATCGCGCCAGTCTCGTCGGACGCGAGACTGGTCACGGCATCGCTGGCGAGCCCGTCGGCCTGACGGTAATGGCGGGCCAGCCCATCAGAGATACGCACCAAGCCCGATTGGGTAAACCCGCCCCAAATCGCGCCAGCTTGGTCCACGGTGAGCGCGCACACACCGCCAGCGGCTTGAGGCACAGGCTGGTAGAGAGGCGCCGCGCCAGAAGGATCAAGGAAAAACACCCCCTCGCAGTTTCCCAGCAGCACCTGGCCTTCGCGGCTGGAGGGCGCCAGCGCAAAGACCGGGCTCGCCTTCTCGTCAAAGGCCGCGGGGCGGACAAAGCGGCCGTTTTCCAACCGGCCCGGCCCACCCCACCAAAAGTTGCCCGCCCACACCTCGCCAGCGGCGCTCTCGGTGACCGCCGGGACATAGGTGTTTAACAGGCCTTCGGGCTGGCCAAAATGTCGCCATGCCCCGCCGGAATAGTGGTAGAGGCCGGCGCCTTCGGTCCCCACCCAGAGCGAATCCTCGCGGCCGGAGGCAACCGCGAGCACGCTGCACCCCTGCCATTCATCGGGAGGCGCGAGTACCGAAACGGGCGAGGCATGGATGGAGACGAGTCCGGCGGTGCCGGTGCCGGCCCAGAGAGTGCCCTCACGATCTTCGAAAAGAAAACGAATCCAGTTTTGAGGAAGACCGTTTCGACTGTCCAAACGGACCGGGCTTCGTCCGTCGCGAAAGAATAAGAACAAGCCGGAGTAAATCGTGCCGACCGCCAGGGTGCCGTCGTGCATCTCCAGGCTGCAGGCCACCGCCCCCTCGGGCCACGGGAACGCCCCCCGGTCTTCAACCCAGCGTCCCTCGGCCCATTTTCGAACGCGTCCGTCGCAGAGTATCCAGGCGCCGCCGTCGTGGGCTGCCGCGAGATTGAGGACATAGCTATCGCGTCGCGGAGACGGCAGACTGGTGTGGATCAAACGCCCCTCGACGAGCGAGGCGGCGTTGCCGTTTTCTGCCAGCCAGATATCGCCACGAGGATTTCTGGAGAACGCCATCACCGCCGGAAGTGAGGGGGCAATCGGTGAGGCGATTTTCTCGCCGGCGCTGAGGTTTTCCAGAGCGCCGCTGTGGCGCATGGCCCAGACATGGCCACGCCGATCACTGCCAATGGAGAGGACCTTCTCCAGTTTGTCTGTGGCCGCAGGAAACGGTTCGAAGTGCCCCCCAAAACACCGGTCGATCGTCCCGGACTCCTGGCCGACCCAGAGCACGTCCTGATCGTCCGCAAACAGGCAGGAGACACGCCGGTCACGAAGCGCGGGGGTGTTGGAGGGATCGAAGACCTGGAAGCGGTCGCCGTCGAAACGGGCCAGGCCGCTGTACGTCCCAAACCAGATGTAGCCATCCCGCGTTTGGGCCGCCGAGGTGACCATGTTTTGAGGCAGCCCATCGTCCGTTTGCCAGATCCGCACCGCATAACCTTCCGCGAGTGCAGTCACGGCGTGGCAAAGACTCGACGGCCAGAGCACCACCAGCGCGAATGCCACGATTGCCGTGAAAATACGGGGGGGACGGGTGGCCGGAGCACACGCCCGCCGGGAGGCGCAGCGGAACTGGGGATTTCTAGAGGCCATGGTCGTCAAGGTGTGCCGGTGTTGTAGAGAAAGCCCGGAGGCGCCGTTGTCCCGAGCAAACGAGCACGCCTCGCGCGTGAAGTGGAGTAGGATTCGTGGAATGGGATTCGGGGGCGCAGGATGATCGTGTCGGCATCGGCTGACAATCGCCGTTCCAGAAATCGAGGCCCTGCGTGCGGAAGTCCGGAGCGCGAGGACCCATAAAAGGGAAAGTGGTGCCAGTAACCAATCTGGCACCACTACTACCCTAACTAGCGGATTTTCCAGGCCCCCTATTTAGGCCCGGAAGTCCGAAATTCGTATGGACCACGAGAGGGGCGGTTTGAACTGCGACCCTCCCGGATCCGTGCACACAAGGCGGACCTTGAGTGGAGTGCCCGGGGCGGTGTGCGCCCCGGGCATGTGCGTGGAGACAAGACCGACCGGATCAGAACATGAACTTCATGCTCAGGTCGTAGGTCATACCCTCTTGGATGCGCTGCTGAGCAATGGAGCCATCGGGCTGATAGGAGATCGGCGTGAGGCCGACATTCTCGCCGACGTTGCGCAGGTTGAGTTGGACGCGCCAGTCGATCTTGGGCGTGAGCGGGCGTTGATAGCCGACCCAGAGGTCGAAGTGGCTCTCCGAGGGGGCATAGATGGGCTGGTTCACATCGGAGATCCAAGCCGTCTCGCCGTAGACCGTGGCTTCGTGGATGCCATAGCCGGCGATGGACTTGTCGAGCCAACGGAACGCGCCACCGATATTGACGCCCTTCAGGAACGAGTGATCGAACTTGTAGTTGGTGATCACGTTGAAGCGGAGCTTGCGCCACTCGGGCTGGTCGCTGCCGGTGAGGGCCACTTGTTGCAGATACGGAGCCCACAGGTTTTGCATGAAGTCCTGTTTGGTGGCGCCGTAGTCGCTGTACCCGCCCCAGACCGCCACCTTGCTCAGGGGGCTGTCGAGGAAGAGCTTGGCCATGCCGGTCAAATAGCGCGAAGCGGCCTCGCCCAACGCAGTCTGCTCGGCACTGGCACGCGACGCGTTAAACGTGATGTCCCAGTTCTTGATCGGGCGGATGGTGGCTTCGAGCTCGAAGCCCTTCGACTCGATGTCCTGGTCGATGACCGCATACTGGCCATGGACCTGGTGGCTGCCACCCAAAGTCCAGGGTGACGGCCAGGCAGACGAGGTGGACACATTCAACCAGTCGCCACGCTTGATGGCTTCGACGTCGACCGTGTAGTTGTACTGGTCCCAGTACGTTTGGGGGAACATCTCCACGAAGTCCGTCTTCAGGGTCTGCTCGATCTGCGAGAGGACGTCGGGATGCTCAGCGCCCCAGCCGGTCATCCACGTGGGGAAGTCCGACGGGAGGGTCGCATTGTCGCGCGCGGCAAGCGTCGCGGCGGCAAAGCCGAGCGTCCACGAGGGGATCGAATCGATCTTCCAGCCCAGCGCGCCGAGAGGCTGGCCGGAGCTGGCGGCGGCATGCTTGTCGACCGTCTTGAAGTAGGTCAGGCGGACCGTGAGGTGGCCGTTCAGACCGTCGAACTGGACCGCATAATCATCGGTCTTGCCGCTCTCGTTGGGCAGCTGGGAACCGTCGATTGCGTAGCGGACCGTCGGGGTCTGGTTGGCGCCATGGAAGTAGTAGAAGCTCAGGTCGGTACCTTCCGGAAGCTTGTCCTTGATCGCCTTGGGCAGGTGCAGTGCCACACCGTAGCTGCGGGAGGTCGTCGTGGCGGATACCCCCTCGTCAGTGATCTTATCGATCCGCGAGTAGTAACCGGTCGTAGGCTGCTCCGTGGCGACATCGCCGCGCTGCCGCGTCGTATCCTGGCGCACGCCGAACGACGGGACGATCGTATCGTCCCAGAAGTGCCCCTGGTACATGATGGCTTTGGACGTGATCCGCTGCTCCTTCATGTTGCTGCCGGTGCGCAGCTGGTCCCGGTTGGCCTCGGAGTTGAGGACCGATGCGGGGATGCCGACATAGCCGGCGTAGTTCGCCGGGTTGTCAGCCTGCGTCAGTGTGGCAGGGAGGCCGTCCGGGCCGGTGTAGTCCCACGCAGCCGTCGGGTCGACCGACGTGCCGGCAGTCCAAGTCGGCACATAGACCGACATCGGATACTCGATGGGCGAGAGGGACGTGGCGAGGTTGCTGAGGTCGGCGCCGGCTCCGGTGGTGCCCAGGAGGGAGGGCCCGAGGTAGGCCTGCCAGGTCGTGCCGATGTCCGCGAGTTTGGTCTTGCCCATGTACGCGGTCGCCCAAGCCGGGTCGATGCCGTACAGGCGGTAGGACTCGCTGGAGCGCGTGTTGGTGTTGCGGCTGAGCAAGCCCGTGAAATCGTGACGGCCGAGGATCCGGGCCAGGAGGCCCTTGGAGCCAAAGTCGCGCTCGATGTTCAGATTCCAGGCCGCGGTGACCTGATAGTTGTCCCGCTCGGAGCGATCCCGACTGCCGGAGCCGGAGCTACCGAAGGTCACGGGCCGGCCCAGGTTGGGGTTGGTCTCCGCGCCGGAGAGCCAGCTCGGATAGGTCAGCAGATACTGGTCGAGATCGAGCACGATGACCGGGGTGCGCGAGTTCAAGAAGCCTTCCTGGCCGCTCTGGTACTCTTGATGGTCAGCCACCGCCTGGATGACCAGTCGGTTGTCGAACAGGCTCTGCACGACGCTGAACTGGTACGTGTTCCAACGCTGCCACTCCTGCTTGTTATCGCCATCGATCAGCTTGTTATAGAAGTCGTAGACGGAGTCGTCGGAGAGCGTCTGATCCAGGTAGGTGACGGTGCCAGTGTACGCGCCCTTGTACTGGGTGGGGTCGTAGTAATTCACGGCCTTCGCGTAATCACTAAATCCCACAGTGTGGACGTGGTAGATGTTGTTCAGGCCGGCCGCTGCGGCGCCATAGTTGGCACTGGTCGGCGCCGACCAGCTCGCCTGTGAACCACGCAGCAAGGAGCCGGTCTCGGCATCCCAGTAGTAATGCGGGCTGGAGCCCCATTGGTATTCGTTGCCCAGGGAGCCGTTGTTGGTCCAGGCACTCACGGAGGAGAGCGGCTGGTTGTTCTCGAGGACGTAGGTCCACGGATTGTAGCCGGTCGCGCTGGCCTTCGGATCGTTGAGATAGCCGGTCACGTAGTCGATCGGGGGGAGAGTGCGCGGGTTGTTGGACTTCACCTCGCCGTACTCGTAGTTCGCCTGGATCTTCGTGTGGGCCGAATCGGTCTTCAGGAACTTGGGATCGAAACGCAGCGCCCCGTACGCACGCTTGGTGTGATTGTAGGCAGGCTCCTGACGGTACAGGGTCTTGTCGTTCACCAGGTCGATTCGGGCCGTCAGTTCATTCGGAATGAGGACCTTGTTGTAATCGAGCGACTCGCGCGTCGAACCGAAGGAGCCGTAGCGGACCTCCACGTTGCCCTTGTCGGTAAACATCGCCTCGTTGGTCGAGGCGTTCGAGATACCCGAGGGGCTGCCGACGCCGAACAGGAACGAATTCGGGCCACGGGAAATATCCACGCGGCTGATGTTGTACCCGTCCCACGGAATATCGCTGGGGAAGTAGTTGCGGGTGTTGTCCATCGCGGTCAAACCGCGCGCACGATTGGTGCCGGCAGGGTTGACCAACCGGGACGCTTCCGCGGGGCTCGAGACGTTCACGCCCGAACCACGATTCGCCAAGCCTGAGAAATTGCCGCCCAGACCGGAGACTTCGGTGTTGTTCGTATATATCAGCAATTTCTCGGCATTGGTGACGCCCAGATCCTGCAGGAACTTACTCGTGACCACCGTGAGGGCAGCCGGTGTATCTTTCAGCTCGGTGCGGACGCGCCCACCAGCGAGCGTATCCACGGCTTGGTAGCCCTCGTGCTCCGCCGTGACCGTGAACGGGTCCAGCGTGACCATGTCGGCGTCCGCGTCGGAGGCGTTCGCGTCGGCGGCACTGTTGGTGGGTAAGGCCGGGGCGGTTTGTGCATGCAACGCGACTCCCAGTGGGAGTGCGGACATGAGCGCCAGAGCCCGGCGCATGTTTCTCTTTTTCATGTAGTGTTTTGGTTCTGTGGGGTTGCCATCTAGATACTGTACTTGTGTTAGGACAGTGAGTTATCACTTCTGACGGAAATCGAAGAGTGAGGTATTGGAAGGGAGGTGGGCCGTGCCTTGTGAGAGGAGGCAGAGCGGCATCTGGGCGCAGATTGGTTGCGAGGGATTCAAAAGCTCATCGTTCGCGCACCGGGCAGGTCGCGATTGGGGGATCGACTCGACGAGATTAACAGAAGTGCGCCCGGAGCGCCTGTCCCGAAAACATGGGACAACGCCTCCGCCGGTCGCAGTCGCCTCGCCGGCCACATGCGTCCGACCACTCGCACGAAACCCACCAGCAACGCGAAACGACACGCGGCGCAGCCATGTCCCAAGAACACGGGACAGGTTGGCGCCATGAAAGAAAGTGACAGTGCCCTACTCGGTTTCTGAATCTACCATCGTCTGAGCTGAGGCGGACGTCCTCCCCTTCCCATCCTTGGCGATCTGGCACGGCCCATGATGATTCCCCTCAAAACCAATTGTATATGAAAACTCTATCAATCCCCCTGGTAACGGCAAAAACACTTGGGCTGAGTATCGCAGTCGCGGTGACTGCGGCGTGCGCACAAGCAAAGACCACCGAGCCCGCGACGCCTGCCCCTGCCGGCAAAGTCGAGTTTGCCACCGTGCAATACATCGCCCCCGGCGACAGCCCCGCGATGATCGTCGAGAAAGCCGCAAAAGTCCTCCCCCGCCCCAACCAGACCGACTGGATGCGCCTGGAGCGGACGTTCTTCCTCCACTTCGGTCCAAACACGTTCCGAGGCCTCGAATGGGGCGACGGGCGCGAGTCTCCCTCGATTTTCAACCCCACCGCGCTCGATGCCAACCAGTGGGTCGCCGCCATGAAAGACGCCGGCTGCAATCTGCTGATCCTTGTGAGCAAGCACCACGACGGTCTCTGCTTCTGGCCCTCGCGCTACACCAAGCACTCAGTCGCCTCGAGCCCCTGGCGCGACGGCAAAGGCGACATGGTCCGCGAAGTCGCCGAAGCCTGCCGCGCGCAGGGCATCAAGCTCGGCATCTACCTCTCACCGGCCGATCTCTATCAACTCCGCACCAACCCCACCAATCCCGCCGGCTACTACGGCAACGGCAGCCCAAAGGTCCGCTCCACGATCCCGACCGATCCCGCGAGTTTCCAATCCGACCCGAGCCGCGGACGCGCCCCCACTCCGGGCTTCCCCACCTTCACCTACGAAGTCGACGACTATAACCGCTATTTCATGAACCAGCTCTACGAGCTCCTGACGGAGTATGGCCCGATCTCCGTCGCCTGGTTCGATGGCGCCAATCCCGACCCGAGCGTGCACGAGACCTACGACTACACCGCGTGGTACGACATGATTCGCAAACTCCAGCCCGGCGCCGTGATCTCCGTCAAAGGCCCCGACGTACGCTGGGTCGGCAACGAGGGCGGATACGGCCGCACCACCGAGTGGAGCGTCATCCCTCTGCCGGAATCGCCCGAGGCACACACCTGGCCCGACAAACAACAGCAGGACCTCGGCAGCCGCGCAAAACTCACCCCCGGCTCCTTCCTCTGGTGGTATCCTGCGGAGGTGAACACCTCGATTCTCAACGGCTGGTTCTGGTCCGCCGACAAACGCGCCAAGAGCCCCGCCGAACTCGTTGACTACTTCTACCGCTCCGTCGGCCGCAACGGCAACATGCTGCTCAGCCTCGCGCCCGACACCCGCGGCCTGATCCCCGACGATCAGCTCGCCTCGCTTCACCAGATGGCCGAGGTCGTTCGCAATACCTTCGCGCACGATCTCGCCACCGGCGCCACATTCGCCACCGACTCCGCAAACCCCGCACACGCTGCGGCGCTCGCCCACGACGGCAACCTCGACACCTGGTGGGAGGCCGCCGCCGGCCAGACCGCCGCCACGTTCACCCTCACCCTGCCCGCTCCGGTCACTTTCGACGTCGTTTCCCTACAGGAAGCCGTTGCCCAACGCAGCCAGCGCATCGAGAGCTTCGTCATCGAAACGTGGAGCGCCGCCGCATCGGCTTGGTCGACGCCCGCGACGGTCGACGGACTAACCACCGTCGGCTACAAACGCCTCGCGCGCCTCGCATCCCCCGTGACGACCGACCGCGTGCGCATCCGCATCACCGGCTCGCGCCTCGCGCCCACACTCGCCGAGGTCGGTCTTTTCAAACAATCCCTGCCGCTCGCCCCGCAGATCGCCGAGCGCAATCGCGACGGCTCTGTCGCCGTCACTCATCCGCACGCGCTCCCGATCATCTACACCCTCGACGGCAGCGAGCCAAACGCCGGATCCCCCGTCTATCGTGGCCCGATTCCCCTCCCCGAAGGCGGCACCGTCAACGCCGCCGTCCTCACGGATGATCGCCGCGTCGGCCTGGTCGCCGGCAAAACCATCGTCGGCGTCGCCCCCACCCATTGGACCGCAAAAGCCGCGCCCTCCGGCGACGCTTCCAAAGCCATTGATGCCGATGCCGGCACACTTTGGGAAACGCACATCGCCGCCGACGCCGCCTCTGAAACGCGTCCGAGCCTGACCATCGACATGGGGGCCACGCGCCGCATCCGCGGTTTTGCCTACCTCCCGCGCCAGGACTGGAACTTCCAAGGCGTGGTCGATCGCTACCGCTTCGAGACGAGCCTGGACGGCACGCATTGGACGACGCAGGTCGCCGCAGGCGAGTTCGCCAACATCCAGAACAATCCCATGCTCCAGGAAGTCACCTTCGCGCCCACCGAGGCACGCTACTTCCGCTTCACGCCCCTGCGCGATGTACGCCAGACCGGCTCGGCTCACGTCGCCGAGATCACCGTCCTGCCCGCCAAATCGGAATAACTCCGCCAGCCCGTGAAGTCGGAAAACGCGACCGCACGGGCCGCATCCCATGAAAAATCGCCTCCATTGCTTCGTGCTCTTGGTGATCGCGACCTTGGCCGCAGGCGCCATTCAAAGCGCCGCAGCGCCCACGGTGTGCGGCTCAGGCCCGACTTCCATCCGCTGGATCTGCAGCACCGAAAATGATCGCTGGCACGAACGGACCGTCGAGCCTGCAGAGCCGGCTACGCCCGTATCTGACCTGCGCATCAGCCTCGATCCCACCCAGACATTTCAAACCATCGATGGCTTCGGCGGCTGCTTCAACGAACTGGGTTGGGAGGCGCTGACCGCCATCCCCGACGACCGCCGCGAGGCGGCACTCAAGGAGCTGTTCTCGCCCGGAGGCGCCAACTTCACCCTCGGCCGTGCCCCGATCGGGGCCAACGATTTCTCGCTCGGCTGGTACTCGTTCAACGAGACGCCCGGCGACTACGAGATGAAGGATTTCAGCATCGCGCGCAGCCGCGAATGCCTGCTCCCATTCATCAAGGCCGCGATGAAGTACCAGCCCACGCTCGGCATCTGGGCCTCCCCGTGGTGCCCGCCGTCGTGGATGACCACCAACGGCCGCTACCGCCAGGGCAGCATGAAGAGCGATCCGCAGACGCTCGCCGCCTACGCGCTCTATTTTTCCAAGTTCATCCAGGCGTGGCGCGCCGAAGGCATCCCTCTCTACGCCGTCCATCCGCAAAACGAGATGGCGCTCAACACCAACGTCTATCCCCAATGCGTGTGGGACGCCGGCACCCTCAACCTATTCCTCCGCGATCACCTCCTGCCCCAGCTCCGCCGCGACCAAATCGACATTGAGGTCTGGCTCGGCACCGTGGTGAACGAGAACCTCGCCGAATACGTCGATCCCATCCTCGGCGACCCGGTCACCGGGCCCGGCATCGTCGGCGTCGGATACCAATACGGCGGCCAGAAAACCTTCCTCGCCACCCACCAGAAATACCCCGGCAAGAAACTCGCCCAGACGGAGACCGAGTGCTACGGCGGCGGCAACGCCTGGGACCAGGCGCTACTCACCTTCGGTCACATGATCGAAGACACCGCCAATTTCGCCAACAGCTACTTCTTCTGGAACCTCGTCCTCGACGAGTCCGGCCTCAGCCGCTGGAACTGGCGGCAAAACAGCCTGCTCACCGTCGACCGCAAGACCGAGACGGTGCACTACAACCACGAGTTCTACGCGATGAAGCACTTCTCGGCCACCGTGCTTCCCGGAGCCCGGCGCATCGCCGTCCAGAGCGGCCCGCTACCGAAGTGCGTCGCGTTTCAAAACCCCGACGACTCCCGCGTGCTCATCGTCCTAAACGACACCGACCGGACGATCTCCGCGGTGCTGGACGCCAGCGGCATGCCCATGCGGCTCGACCTGCCCGCCCAGTCGATGAACACGTTCACCCTCCGCTGAGCCCCCCTCTTAACGCTTCCCCGCAAGCCACGCTCCGCACTCTAGCACCTCAAGCACGCACCATCTCATGATTCCCTGGCTCCATCACATGCGCCGTTTCATCCACATCTGCCACTGGCTCCTCGCCGCCGCCGCGGGGTGGAGCGCGGCCACCTGCGCTGCGGCCTCGCCGCGCACGACCCTCTCGCTCGACGACGACTGGCGCTTCCATCTCGGCGAGGCCCCCGGCTCCGAATCCGCCGCCTACGACGACCAAGGCTGGCGACGCGTCGATGTGCCACACGATTACGTGGTCGAGGGCACCTTCACGGAAAAACCGACCGGACAAAACGACGCCCTCGCCCCAGACTGGTACTGGTTGCACGGGTTCCTGCCGGTGAAGCCCGCCGTCTACCGAAAGGCACTCGACATTCCTCACTCGCTCAAAGGGCGCCGCCTCTGGCTGGAATTCGACGGCGTGTTTTCCAACAGCCGCTACTGGCTCAACGGCCGCGAGCTGGGCAGCCTCTACAGTGGCTACACGCGCACACGCTTCGACATCACCGACGTCGTCTCACACGAAGGGCCCAACACCCTCGTGGTAAAAGTCGATCCGCGCTACGACGGCTGGTGGTACGAGGGCGGCGGCATCTACCGCCACGTCAGGCTCGTCGCCGTCGAGCCCGTCCACATCGCGCCGGATGGCGTCTTTGTTGCCCCGTCCGTCGACGATCCAGGCACCGGCCTCCGAGCCGATGCGACAGTTTCCGCGCAAACCGAGGTGACCAACAGCAGCACGGCGTCGGCCAGCGTGACGGTCAAAAACGAAGTCATCGACGCCGAGGGGCACGTCGTCGGGAGCGCAGTTTCGACGCACGAACTGGGCATCGCGGCCGGCATCCAGATCCATCAGGAAATCCCGCTGCCGGACGCCGCGTTGTGGTCGCCCACCAACCCGGTCCTCTACCGGCTGCGCAGCACCGTCATGATCGCCGACAGGCTCGTCGACGAAGTGGTGACACCCTTCGGGGTGCGCCATGTGCGCTTTAGCGCCGGAGGCGGCTTCTTCCTCAACGGCCAGCCGTTCAAGCTTCAGGGGGTAAACATCCACCAGGATCACGCAGGCGTGGGCGTCGCCGTCCCCGACCGTCTGTTCACCTGGCGTCTGGAACGCCTCAAGGAAGTCGGTTGCAACGCCATCCGAATGTCCCACAACCCCGTCACCCCATTCCTCCTCGATGAGTGCGACCGGCTGGGCTTCCTCGTGATCGCGGAAAACCGCCACCTCGGAGACAGCTACGTCGACCAGACGCCCAAGGACGCCGTCGCCGTGGCTCACCGCGACCTCAGCGCCCTCGTGCTCCGAGACCGCAACCACCCGAGCATCATCCTCTGGTCACTGTGCAACGAGCAGTGGATCCAGGGGACTGAGGAGTCTGCCGCAATGGCGCGAGCGATGCGGCAACGCGTACGCGAGCTCGATCCGACCCGCGCAGTCACGGCCGCCATGAACGGCGGCTTCGACAGTCCCCACGGACTGGGCAGCGCCCTCGACGTGATCGGCATCAATTACAACCCGTGGGTATACGACTCGGTCCATCAGCTATTCCCACACGCACCGATCATCGCCTCCGAAATCGCCAGCGAGATCAGCACCCGTGGCGTTTACACCACCCACCACTGGGAGGACTACTACGGCGACCGTACACGCGGCTACGTCAGCGCCTACAGCATCTCCGCCGGCCCGGCTGGGCAAACCGTCGAAAACGCCTGGCCCCCGGTCGCCCAACGCGAATTCCTCGGCGGTGGTTTCGTCTGGGCTGCCTTCGACTACAAGGGCGAGCCGCGCCCGTTCGGCTGGCCGGTCATCAATTGCCACTACGGCTTCATGGACATCTGCGGATTTCCGAAAGACAGCTATTATTATTACAAAGCGTGGTGGACGCAGGAGCCCGTGCTGCACCTCTTCCCCCACTGGAACTGGGCAGGAAAGGAGGGGCAGGAAATTCCCGTCTGGGTGCACAGCAACTGCGACGAGGTCGAACTGTTCCTCAACGGCGTCTCCCTCGGCAAACAAACCGTCACCCCGCTTCGCCACCTCGAGTGGAAGGTGAAATACTCGCCCGGCCAGCTCGTCGCCAAAGGCACGCGCAAAGGCACGCCGATCGAGGCCACGCGCGAAACCACCGGCGCACCGGCCGCGATCCGCCTGACCGCAGATCGGGCCCAACTCCATGCCGACAATGCCGACCTCGCAGTCGTCACGGTCGAGGCCCTTGATGCGCAAGGTCGCCCCGTCCCCACCGCGTCCGACAAGATCCGGTTCACACTCACCGGTCCGGCCAAGCTCATCGGCGTCGGCAACGGCGACCCCAGCTCCCACGAGCCGGACAAGGCCAGCGAACGCGCCCTCTTCAACGGGCTGGCTCAGGCCCTGGTACAGGTCACCCACGACGCCGGCGACATCACCCTCACCGCCGAGTCAGCCGGGTTGCAGCCCTGCACGCTCAAGCTGAGTAGCCAATAATCCGGCATAGCGCCTCGACTCGATAGCCGGTGACGCCACGCGCACCGGCTATTCTTTTTTGTACTCGATGTACGCGGCGCTCACTTCGAGTTCCGCCGAGCGGCGGTTCGTGTACGTGCGCACGTACCAGTAGTGCATCTCATCCTCGCGAATCACGATCTTACGATCCTGCCGCTGGTCGAGTTTGGCAGGGCTTTTCAGTTCGATGGTATCGGACCCGATGAGGGCGCCGTTTTCGACAGCCTTCCACGCGCAGTGGAAAACCATCAGGTCGGGGTTGTCCTTGTCCGGCTCTCCCTTGATCGAGACGGAGAGCTCCGCCTTCGAATCGATCCGGCGGTTCGCCTTGTCGTATAGCGGATAGGTGAAGGTCTGGGTCGCCTCGACCTGCTCCCGGCGTCCTGGGTGGAAGTCGAGGCGTCGGCTCAAATTGGGCATGTACACGGTCTCCAGCTTTGGCGCGATCACGTTGAGCCCCCGCTTGATTTCGACCTCCATATAGTTGCGCATCCGCGCACTGACGTCCTGCTGAAGCAGGTGATGGCCGATGGAGAAAGGAGTGACGGCCAGCTGCGACTCCTGCGAACGCACACCGATCAGCGCGAGCGGTTGCTTTTGATCGACGATCGTCAGCTCCGGCCCCCAATTCGCAAAATAAACCTCCGTGCGCTGATAGCGCATGATGCCATAGACCAACGCCGCGCCGACCAGGACCACCCCGAGTCCGAGCCAGACAGGGATGAACGACGACTTGCGCCGACCGTTCAGGGGCGCCGCCGGCAACCGGAGCCGTTTATCCACCACCTCGTAAATCTCCACGGCCTCTTCCAGCCCCTTCAGGATGTACCGACCGTGGAGCTTCCACGCCAGGTCGCGTCCGGACTGCGCACGGAGCCAGCCGCGCGCACTATCGAAAACCGAATAAGTCAGGTAAATCTGCCCCGCATCGGCCAGCCCCTCCACCCGCGAAGCGCGGTTGACATGCCGGCCGACGAGATCGAGCTGGGTCTGATTTTCCACCGCCACCTGTCCCATGTGCAGCCCGATGCGGATGCCGAGCGTCTCCATATCTGGATGCGCGTGGTTAAACGCCGCGGTCTCCTGCTGAATCCGAAGCGCACGATCCACCGCCGTTGAGGGCTCGGCAAAAATCGCCATGACCGAGTCGCCGATGTGTTTCACGACCAGCCCAGCGCCACCCTCCTCGATCGCACGGACCACGATCTCGTCGTGATGGCGGAGCAACTCGACGGCATGTTGATCGCCCCGCCGCTCGGAAATCTCGGTGAAGCCCTTGATGTCGGTGAAGAGAATCACCAGCACCGAGGTCTGCCGCTGCACGCGGTATTGATCGATGCTAGAAAGGTCATGCCGATTCAGTTCCAAGGGGTTACTGGCTTCCATGTCACGTTACTGAAGAGAAAAAACGCACGGCGCCACCCATTTTTAAACTGAGGTCGACGCCGCCGACGCCCTCGCGCAAGTCATGATCCCCGAGGTCCTCGACTACCCGTAACCGGCCAACGACACGCCATCCCGTTTCCCCAAGGCGGCGCTCCCCCGAGCGCCGCCTTTTCTTTTACCGCATCCGGAACGCCACGCGCCACGCCGCTGCACACACCCCAGACCGTATCGCAGATTAGAGGGCCAGCCACACGACAGGTATCTCGGCCTTCGCGAATAATAGCAGCAACTTACGCAGCCATTTTTACCAGTCCTGTCTACGGATCCCAAGGCATTCGCGGCGCGAGCTTATCAACCGAGGGCAGGTTTGCGGAGACCGCGGAGGGTGACGAGGCCACCCCAGTCGGTGAGTGCAGGCATGAGGCGGACTGCCGTGCGGGCGCGTCGGTGGTGGAGAGTGCGGTAGGCGGCGAGCTGCTGTTGCACGAAGGCCTGACTGCCGAGCACGGCGCCATCGGTGAAATGCCGAATACGACAGCGAAGAAGCGTGGTCAGCGGAAGCTTGCCGCCCGTGGCGACGACTTGCTGGAGGGCTTCGGGCGTGACGCTCACAGCGTGGTCACGCGGAGCGGCGGCGGTGCCAAAGAGGGCGAGGCGGTACCCGGCCTGTGCGGTAGACCAATCGGTTTCGTTGCGCAGCGAGAGGAGGCCGCGTTGGGCTTCGGGGTTGCCGGCGACGGCTTCGCCGTAGCCGCAAAAGCGGTAATCTTTCGGGTCATCCACGAGGCCGGCGCGCACGGGGTTGAGGTCGATGTAGGCGGCGACGGTTTCGATGGCGCGGCCGGTGGGCTCGACGAGGAGCGATTTGAAGCGCTCGGCCCAGAGGGTGCCGTAGCGGCGGTGGCTTTTGTTGAACCAAACCGAGAAACGCTGCTTGAGCAGTTTCATGAACTGCGAGACGTCACCCATGAGCGCGAGCTGACGTTTGCGCCAGGCGTCGCCTTCGGGACCGCCGGAGCGCAATTCGGCTTCGATGACATCGAGCCGGGCTGCCTGGAACTTGGTGGGCGTCGGGTAGAGCCGGCGATAACGACGGAGAAGTTCGGCGTCGGAGAGAGGGGCGCGCTGCGGCACCATCAGCAGCACATGGAAATGGTTGGAGAGGATTGCGTAGGTGTGGATGCGCACACCGCAAAACTCGGCGACCTGCCAGAGCTGTTTTCGGAGCACCTCGCGGGCGGGCTCGTCGAGGAGACGTTCACCGTTCACCACGCGGGTGATGCAATGATAGACCGCATCCCCCGACTCCACCGGGATCTTGATTCTGGCTTCGCGCATACCGCCCACGAAAACCGCCCCAACAAAATCAGCAACTTACGCAGCCATTTTTGACCTGTCCCTGTTACGCCCCTCGGCGCGCTCACATACCGCTGTGTAGCCAGCACCTGCTGCTGCGGTTGCTGCGCCAAGAAAGACTGACCGTTCCGTCCCACCGGTCCAGACGGAGGCCGCCTCAGGCCTCCGCTGGCAGGTGATCACTAGGATCACGAAGAGTCCGCTGAAGTGATCCTGGTCTGTGAAAAAGAAGATCTGACGCCCGCTTGGCGCCCACACCTGAGGTCAGATTGTCGATCCCGGGAGGCTGAGATCGCAAACCTCGCAGGACCGGCGGCGTGGATGGCGGACCAGTTTAAAACAGGTAGCCCAGCGTGGTAAACACACGATGGTCGGAGCGTCCGGAGACGAGCGGACGGATCGCCTCGAACTCGTATTCATAGCGCAAACTGACGGTGACCTTCTCCGTGATCTGCCCGGACAGCGTCGATACAGCCCGCAAACGGTAGTCCCCCAAGTTGGCCGGGACAAAAAGATAGCTGGCAGAATGTGTGAGGCTCACGCGGTCGTGAAACTTGATGCTCAGCTCGTGCGTGATGTCGCCCAGAAGCTTGAAGCCGGTTTCGCCCATCATCGGCTCGGCATATTGGACCGCCAGTCCCGGGCCGGCGGCGTAGCGGATGTGCTGGTCGTCCAAGAGCGTGCAGGTAAACCCCGCCTCGTCTTCAAACTGGTGCGAAAGCTCCTTCAGATAATCGAACCCGTACGTGAAGTCGTTGCGCAGATCGATGCGTCGATACAGCTTCTGCCGGATTTTGAACGCCGCATCGAGTTTATCGGTGTTACGCTGGTCATCCTGCTTACCGAAAATATAGCGTCCCTCCAGCGCCAGCCGTCCAGTCGCGCTCTCCCGCGATATCTCAGCCCGAACGTATGTGGAGGTCGAAGACACCAGAGATCCGCGCGATTGGTAAGAATACCCGGCCTCGATCAATCGCCTCCATTTTGCCACAGCGACGATCTCGGGCTCCGCGGGAGCCGTGCCCGCAGCAGGTGCTTCACTCACGCGCTGCCACGGCGGCGGCTGCGCAGCCGCTTCCGCGGTAGCGGGAGGCAACACCGTGAGGCGGCTGCCGGCACGCGGCACCTTGAGTTCGCCCAAGGATTCGGAGCGGAATAGATAGAAAACGTCATCCTCCGAAAGCAACTGGCCCAAGAGCACCTCACCGTTGCTCAACTCCAAACGTCGCGCCGGCTGTGCCCATGAGAGTGAAACCGCCACCAAAACCAAGCCGAAGCCCCGGATGAGGTGGCGCCAAGACATGCAATTTGGTCGAGCTGAGTTCATCGGACAAACGATTGACCAGATACTCGGATAAGCCAAACGCCTGACGACGAAATATCAACGGTACCCAACGTGGCGTAGACGCACGCAAGCGGGCCTCGCGCGCCGCGATTGTCTCGTGCATGCGGCAACTACTCGAGCCGCCGTTTAAACCACGAAACAGGGGGCCTGCGTGCGACGCAGCTCGTGCGCAGGCCCGGGGAGGGGCGACGACTACTCCGCTTTCTTGTACTCGATGTACGCCGCGCTCACTTCGAGCTCGGCGGAGCGACGGTTGGTATACGTGGAAACGTACCAATAGTGCATCGCATCCTCACGGATCACAATTTTGCGCTCCTGCCGTTTGTCGGTGTTGGCAGGACTCTTCAGCTCGATGGTATCGGCACCGACGAGGCTCCCGTTTTCCACCGCCTTCCAGCTGCAAAGGAAAACCATCAGGTCTGGGTTGTCCTTATCCGGTGCCCCCTTGATCGAGACGGAGAGCTCGGCATTCGAGTCGATCCGCTGGTTCGCCTTGTCGTAAAGCGGATAGGTAAAGGTCTGGGTCGCCTCGACCTGCTCCCGGCGACCCGCGTGGAAATCCAGGCGCCGCTTCAAACTGGGCATGTACACGGTGGTCATCTCAGGCGCGATCACGTTGAGCCCGCGTTTGATTTCGACCTCCATGTAATTGCGCATGCGTGCGCTGATGTCCTGATGCAACAGGTGACGGCCCACGGGCAACGGGGTGACGGCCAGCTGCGACTCCTGCGAGCGCACGCCGATCAGCGCGAGCGGCTGCTTCTGATCGACGATCGTCAACTCAGGTCCCCAGTTCGCAAAATAAACCTCCGTACGCTGATAGCGCATGATGCCATAGACCAGCGCCGCGCCGACCAGGAACACCCCCAACGCGAGCCAGACCGGGAGCAACCGCGACTTGCGCCGGCCATTGATCGGCGGCACGGGCGCCCGGCGGCGTTTGTCCACCACCTCGTAAATCTCCACGGCCTCTTCCAGCCCCTTCAGGATGTAGCGCCCGTGCAGTTTCCAGCCGAGATCGCGCCCGGACTGCGCACGCAGCCAGCCGCGAGCACTATCAAAGACCGGGTACGTCAGATAAATCTGCCCCGCGTCGGCCAGCGTCTCCACCCGCGAAGCGCGGTTGACATGCCGGCCCACCAGATCGAGTCGGGTCTGGTTCTCCACAGCCACCTGCCCCATGTGCAGCCCGATGCGGATGCCAAGCGTCTCCATATCTGGATGCGAGTCGTTAAAGGCCGCTGTTTCCTCTTGAATCCGGAGCGCCCGCTCCACCGCCGTCGAAGGCTCGGCAAACACCGCCATGACCGAGTCGCCGATGTGTTTGACCACCAACCCGGCCCCGCCCTCTTCGATCGCTCGCACCACGATCTCATCGTGATAGCGGAGCAGTTCGACGGCATGTCCGTCCCCCCGGCGCTCGGCGATCTCCGTGAACCCCTTGATGTCGGTGAAAAGGATCACCAGCACCGACGTCTGCCGCTGCATGCGGTATTGCTCGATGCTAGACAGATCCTGATGCGTGAGATCCAGCGGGGTACTATTCATCATGGACTGCGACTTAAAGCATCCGCGCAGCGTACTGCCACTCTATTTCATTTACTGCATCAACCAAGGCATCAGCCTTCAAGCCCACTACCTGCGACGCTCCTCTCGTCCGCGGAGCCCGCACTCGCACCTGCGTGCCACTGGCCCGGCACGCCAGCCCCGGTGCCATCCCGTTGCTTTTCTTGACTCGGAGCCCCGCTCTGCTGGCGTTGGCGGTTTCAAAACCCACCCCGCCGAGCGCCCTGTCCGATTAGCGCGCGCCCCCCGGCCTCCCCATTCATTTCACCTCAGTGCCCTCCGTGTCTTCCGTGGTACAAAACCCCTCCCCCGAATCCATTCCCGCCGTCGAGCGTCCGCGCATGGACGTTGACATCGTCTGCGTCGGCTTCGGCCCCGCGACGGGCGGCTTCCTCACCACGCTCTCGAAAAACCTGCTCAAGGAGGACGGCACGCCTGTCGTCGAGAGCCAGGCGATGCCGGGCATGCCGCCGCAGGTGATCTGCTACGAGCGGGCCGACGACGTGGGCTTCGGCGTCTCGGGCGTCGTCACCCCGGCGCGCCGCATCAAGGCCAGTTTCCCGCAGCTTGATCCCGCGCAGATCCCGATGGCCGCGCCGGTGAAGTCGGAAAAAGTCGCGTACCTGCTCGATCCCATCGGCGCCAGCCGCCGCTCGCTCGCGCTGCGCTCGGCCGACGCCGTGTTGAAACTTTTTAAGGGCAAAGACCACGCGATCGAGCTGCCGTGGATTCCGCCTTTCCTCGCGAAACACGACGGACTCGTGCTCTCCATGGGCCAGTTCATGCAATGGGTCGGCACGCAGGCGATGGGCTCCGGCACCGTGCAGGTCTGGCCCTCCACGCCTGCGGCCTCCGCGCTCGTCGAGGACAAGAAGGTCGTCGGCGTGCGCCTCATCGATCAGGGCGTCGAGAAAAACGGCGCGCCCACCGGCGCGTTTACGCCGGGCATGGACATCCGCGCCGCGTTGACCGTGATCGGCGACGGCCCGGTCGGTGCGCTCGGCCAGCAGCTCGACCGCGAGTTCGGCATGCCCGAGGGGCACCACACCTACGAGTGGGCCGTCGGCATGAAGATGGTCGTCGATCTGCCCGCCGACTCGAAGCTGGAGCCGGGCACGGTGTTTCACACCTTCGGATTCCCGGAGCCCGAGATTTTCGGCTTCATGTACATCCACCCGGGCAACATCGCCTCGCTCGGCATCTTCGTGCCGTCGTGGTTCGACTGCCCGGTCCGCACCGCCTACCGCTACCTCCAGCACTGGGTGATGCACCCGTACCTCTGGCAACACCTCAACGGCGCGACGCTGCGCTCCTGGGGCGCCAAGACCCTCGGCGAATCCGGCCGGCGCGGCGAACCGCACCTCGTGGGCGACGGCTACGCGCGCATCGGCGAAGGCTCCGGCACCACCAACGTCCTCACCGGCTCCGGCGTGGATGAAGCGTGGGCCAGCGGCACGCAGCTCGCCGACGCCGTCCTCGAACTGCTCAAGGCCGGCAAACCGTTTACCAAGGAAAACCTCGCCGCCACCTACGTCGCCCGCCGACGCGCCAGCCGTGAGGACAAGGAAAGCCGCGTCGCCGAAAAAGCACGCGACGGCTTTTGCTGCGGCTTCGTCACCGGGCTGATCGGCATGGGCATGACCGGCCTGACTGGCGGATTGCTCAACATCTGGGGCACGCCCAAGGCGCCCCACAAGCGCCTGCCCTCCATCGAGCGTTACTACCGCGGCCGCATCTCCGCCGAGGAGATCGCCAAGCTCCGCACCGAGTGCCAGGCCAAGGGCCTCTCGCTGCACAACGAACTCATGGACCGCGCCGGCTGGCCCGCCATCCCGCTCGACGGCAAGCTCCTCGTCTCGCACCAGGACGCGCTCCTCATGGGCGGCAAGGTGCAGGCGCCCGCCGGCTACGCCGACCACGTCGTGTTTACCGAGCCGGCCGTCTGCGAAAAGTGCGACGTGAAAACCTGCATCACGATCTGCTCCGGGCAGGCCATCGCGCCGGGCGAAAAAGGCGTGCCCGCCTTCGACCGCGAAAAGTGCATCCACTGCGGCGCCTGCCTGTGGAACTGCACGCAGGAGCGCACCGACGGCTCCGGCCGCACCGTCCTCGAATTCCGCGCCGGCACCGGCGGCCTCCACTCCGCGGAAAACTAAACCGCCCGCGTCCTCACGGCGCCGCGCAGGCGCCCCGTTTTTCACACCAACCCGAAACCCATGCCCTATCACATCGTTGTCTGTGGCAGCATCGTCCCCGATCCGCTGCAAACCCTCGAACCCGTCACCTCGCCCACCGGCCCGGCGCTGAAAAATGAGCTCATGCTCCCCGCCGTGCTCGATCCGTGGGCCGGACACGCACTCTTCGAAGCGGCCAACCTCGCCAAGCAACATGCCGGCAGCAAGGTCTGGTTCGTGAGCATGGGCCCCAAGGCCAAGCTCCAGCAGGTCATGATGACCATCGCGCAAAAGGTGCCCTTCGAGCTCGTCGCCATCGACGGCCCCTCCAGCGGGTTCACCGAGGCCAGCGAAGTCGCCGCCGCACTCGCCGACGCCATCCAGGCAATCCCCGGCCTCGACAAGGCCCACCTGCTCGTCTTCGGCGGCTGGGAATCCGCCTCGCGCGGCGCCGGCGCCACCATGCAGATGGTCGGCGAACGCCTCGGCCTCGTCGATCAGTTCCAGGGCGTGGATAAACTCACCGTGCGCGCCGACGGCTCGCTCGAAATCCTCGAGCGCATCGAGGGCGGCAAGCACCAGGTATCCACCTGCGCCGGCACGCCCGCGCTGCTCGGCTGGGCCACCGGCAACCTCCCCGAGCCTCCCAACAATCCGCAGGTCGGCATGCTCAACATGCGCACCGTCATGCCCGCCCTCCAGAAGGCCAAGCCCGTGAAGCTCGCCGGCGAGGGCCTCGCGTTTGCCAGCGTTTCCCTCCCGAAACAGCGCCGCGAAACCCGGATCGTCAAAGACATGGCCCCCGACGACATCGCCCGCGAAATCGTCGAGTGGATCAAAAAAGACTAACCCGCGCCCACGGAGCTCTCCCCATGGAAACCATTCTCGTTCTCGCCCACACCGAAGCCGACGGTTCGCTCGGCAAAGCCGCCCTCGAAACGCTCGGCGCGGCCAAGTCGCTCTCCGCCTCGCTCGCCGGCTCGACGCTCGTCGTCGGCCTCATCGGCGCCGAGGTGCAAGCCGCCGCCAACCAGATCGCCGCCGCCGGGGCCGCGCGCCTGCTCGGCGTCGCCGGCGCCGACTTTGCGCAGCCGCGCTACTCCAGCGACGTGCTCGCGGTCGAAGCCCTCGCCAAGACCGCCGCCGCCACGATCATCCTCGCGCCCGCCACCTCGCGCATGAACCGCGTGCTCGCCGGCGCCACACAGCGCCTCGGCGGCCGCATCGACACGCACGCCACCGGCATCGGCGCCGCAGACGGCAAGCCCGCCGTCACGCGTTGGTACTATCGCCAGCGCATGGAGGCCGTGCTCAGCCGCACGCAGCGCCCGTGGGTCGTCGCCCTGGAGTCCGGTTGCAGCGCCGCGTTTGCCGGTGCCGCCGGTCAGGCCAGCGTCGAACTCGTGCCCGTTGCCCTGCCTGCCGCGCATCAGCGCACCACCGTCACCGGCATCCAGGCTCCGTCCGCCGACGAACAGACGATCCGCCCCGATGCGAAACTGCTCTTGGTCGCCGGCGCCGGCTGGACCAAGAAACAGGCCGACGGCCAGGCGCACGCCGCCGAAGCCGAGCAGCTCATCCTCGGTTTCCTCGGGCAGACGAAGTCCTCCCTCGGCAGCACCAAGTCGCTCGTCGATCTGAGCGGCGAGGGCCAGCAGGTGCTCAAGTTCATGAGCCACCTCAACCAGATCGGCCAGACCGGCGCCACGCCGCGCCACGCCAAGGGGCTGGCCACCTGCTGCCACGGCGAAGAGCCGCACACCGTCGGCTGGCGCTTCATCAACGAGCGCCGCGCCATCAACCTCAACGCCGCCTGTAGCTGGGCGCAGGGCAAGGCCGACGTGCTTTACGT
>ENA-UOWO01001182-UOWO01001182.1-activated-sludge-metagenome-genome-assembly--contig:-NODE-1182-length-35655-cov-5.862360_pt1 | contig 35655 bp, 38 predicted proteins | sample MGYA00238148_ERZ761564 | MGnify/ENA primary metagenome ERZ761564 (study PRJEB28885, sample SAMN05720194) | activated sludge metagenome | isolation source: Anaerobic digester | place: USA... | reverse complement strand
TCCTTTCTAGCCCACCTTATCCAATATTACTAAACAATCATTGTTGCTCTATAAAATATTTCCATTCTTTTTCTAGTTTATTTATATCTTTAAAATAAACTTTTTGAACTTCAAATAAATTCTTAACCATATTATGATTTCTTGAGGTATTCTGATAAACTTCTTTAAACTTATCTTTACCGTAATATTCAATAAGAAATTTAATAAATGATCCTACCTGAGGATAAATTATGGTTGGCTCAACATCTTCCCAGTTATTATTATCACAAAGCCATTGAATAGAATACAGCTTATTTTGATTTAGTAATTCCTTACTAACCGAATGTAATTCTTTATTCATAAAATTATTTTCCATGTATTGAGCTAATCCCTCACAAAATAAATAGATAGATAATCCCCAGGGTAATGATAATAAATGCGTATCTTCATGCTCCCCTACGAACTTACACTTTTCGCTATAAACAACGTGGATCTCAAACTTTTTGGAAATATTGTTTTCTAATTCTTGCCAGATAGCATTACCTGGACTGTCATCACCCATCAATAACGCTTTTTCTTTTATTGACGAATAAATGTAATAATCAATCTTTCTATCATTTTCTAATTCTAAAAAAAATAGGGTCTTAGAATAATGCTTTTCTTTTAATTCAATGATCTCTTTTATATCTTTCTCGGCCAAAGAACCTTTTGAAAAATAAAAAACGTAATGAAGAGATTCTTCTTTACTGAAGAGTTGTTTTGAATAATCAGATTTATACCATGGTATATTTTGTATATATTTCATGGGTTAAATATAACATAAAATAAAATATTAAAAAATAGTTAATTTTTTAACTATTTATAATTAAGAACGACTAGTCCTTTATTTATATCTTCTATCATCCTTCTCCCCAACCTCGCTTTTTCATTCCTAATAAAATTTTACTATTTTCCACCAATAAACAAAGAGTTAAAACTTTTTTCATTAAAATATTTTTATATTTAGAATAATATTTAGAGGTTAAACCTCTAAACATTAAATTAAATAGATTATATTTTTAGTTTATAATTAATTAAACTCTTGGTCAACAAAAATCTTGATTTAAAAAAATGCTTGGGCCTCCGAGGCCCAAACATTGGAATAATGTAGAATGAGACAGAGAGGAGGAATGGATGAAACATTAAATTCACTCTCTGTCATGGTGGTTTCCGGGACTGGTTTATCCCCGTTAATTTATCCCCCACGGAATTAAAACGGAGTTTCCGATGGCGTTACTCGCACAGTCAGCATATGGGATTAGATACCCACACTATATTTTGGTTGGATATTGGGACCCACTCTCCTCGTTGCAATAACGAGGCACTGCCACAACGGCATGCCTTCGGCCTACCACAATTAAATAATTAGCACTTTGTAATTTTTTGTCAATTTTATTTTCCACATAGGACTATAACAAACTTTGAATTTTAATGATTGACGCTTGCACTGCATAGCTCTGCAGGAGCGACGCAATAGATTCGGATTAGCTAAATGAAGACGGATTCGCCCGAGTTGTCGGTTTCTGCTGAAACCGCACTCGGGCCCCGCTCGGGCTCGTCAGCCCTGCGCGTTCGAATCCGTCTGCCTTGTAAAACACAAAACCCGCAAAAGCGGGTTTGTATTTTACATGAGCCGGCAGACGGATTCGAACCCCCGACCTACTGTTTACAAAACAGTTGCTCTACCGCTGAGCTATGCCGGCAAACTTATTTTTTTTCTTCTTTTACTTCTTCTTGCTTTTCTTCTTTAATTTCCAAAACTTCTTTCTTGCTTTCTTGATTTACTTCTACAATCTTCTTTCTTCTATTATTCTTTTTTATATTAGTTTTAATATCTTTCCAATAATCATCTAATTCAATTTTGCCCTTATCTGTTTTCTGTCGCAATTTTAAAAGCAAATCCAGCATTTTATTATCTGCTTTTGTAAATAAATCCCTGGCTTTTAAAATTGACTTCTGTAAAAAGTGATAAAACTCAGGACCTTTATTTTTCCAATAACTAATGGTCTTATGTTTTATTTTTTCTTTTAATTTTCCAACTGGGATAATACTTTCTTTATGTGGTAAGTTTTTTAATTCTGATATTTTTTTAAAAGCAAGCCAAGCCATGGCTAAAAAACTTACAACAAGAATTATACTTACGATTATTTCAAAATTCATAAATTACGAATTTTTTTATCAAAATATTTTCGCCTACTTTAGCGATATAATCATTTATTAAATCTTTAATAACTTTGCTGTCATCCTTTATCCAAGGCTGATTAATTAAACAGGTTTCTTTTTTAAATTTATCTAATTTTCCTTTAACTATTCCGTCTGTAATTTCTTTACTTTTTCCTAGCTCTTGTGCTTGTTCAGTATAAATGGCAGTTATTTTTTCTAAATCTTCTGGTAAAATTTCTTCTTCTTTTACGCAAGATGGCTTCATGGAAGCAATCTGTAAGCAAATCTCGTGTGCCAAATTTTTAAAATCGTCTGAACGAGAAACAAAATCGGTTTCACAAGATAACTGAAGCATCACGCCCAGTTTTTGATTAGAATGAACATACGCCTCAATAATTCCAGCGCATGCTTCCCTTTCGGCCTTTTTTAAAGCTACAGCCGCTCCACGTTTTTTTAAAATTTCTTTTGCCTTTTCTATATCGTTTTGTGCCTCTTCTAAGGCTTTTTTACATTCCGCGAGAGAAATAGAGGTTTCCTCACGAAGCTGTTTAAGTAAATCTAAATCAGCCATATATTTTTTAAATTATTTGAACGGATGAATTATTTATTCTCCTCCTAATAAAACTTCTTGCATTTTATTTAGAATATATTGTACCGAAGTGTAACCATCATCGTTTCCAGGGATTGGATAATCAACTAAGTTTGGATCAACGTTAGTATCAGCAATAGCAATTATTTTTATCCCAGCCTGTCTAGCTTCTTTAATTGCAATAATATCTCTTTGAATATCAACTACAAATAAAGCGCCTGGCAATTCTTCCATTTCCTTAATTCCGTGAAATTTAAGCGTCAATCTCTCTAGCTCTTTAGCCATGGCTAACCTTTCTTTTTTGACATATTTTTTAGCAAAATCGATTTCTTTTGTTTTAGCTTCTAAATCTTTAAAATAATTAATCCTTTTTCTAATTTCTTTAAAATTAGTAAAAGTACCACCAATCCATCTTTCTTTTACATAAGGTGATTTTGTTTCTTTTGCTACTTGTTCGATTAAATTTCTTGTAGCAACTTTGGTGCCTACAAATAAAATACTTTTCCCAGCTATTCTTAATTGTTTTATAAAATCCAAAACCTGCTCTAATCTCTCGGCAGTTTGGTCTAAATCAATTAAATAAACTTTATCTTTTTGCTTGGCTATAAATGGCTTCATCTTAGGATGAAGTTTGGATTTTCCATGTCCAAACCCAAGACCGGCCTTAATCATCTCATCAATAGAGATATTGTATTTGGTCTTTTCGTCTGTTTTTATTTCCTTCATTTTCTATTTATTATTAATTAATAACTAACTTTGTATCGAACACTTTTCTTACGTATTTCACCGTTGACGAACAAAGTAAAAGTACGGCAACTTCACTGAATATAAATTAAAAAACACCAGTGATTGTGTAATTAAAGATATAGCATAATTAAATTTTTAAGGCAAGAGCAAAAAACTCTCGTAAGTCTCTGAAGAGTATAAGCTCTTGATTTATGGTTACTTTTTTGTTATATTGTCTACATAATTTAATAAAACAATATGAAAAAAGATATTCATCCAAAATACTTTGAAAAAGCCAAGATTCGCTGTGCTTGTGGAGCGATATACGAAATCGGCTCTACGGTTGAAAATATGGAGGTGGAAATTTGTTCCAACTGCCATCCTTTTTATACTGGTAAAGAAAGAAGCTCTGACAAGATTGGTAGAGTACAAAAATTCAAAGAAAGAATGTCCAAAAAATCGGAAAAGCCGGTTAAAAAGACACGTGTTAAAAAAACTAAATAACCACTTTCATTGTTTGATCTATGTCTGATGACAATCAAAAAATAAATGCAGTGATTATGGAAATAAGGGCCGGCGTCGGAGGAGAAGAAGCGGCTCTTTTTGCTAATGACTTATATCGAATGTATACTCGCTACGCTCAATTTCAAGGGTGGCGTACAGAAACTTTTGATTTAAAACAAACTGATATTAATGGTTTGAAAGAAGTTGTGTTTGAAATAAAGGGAGACAATGCTTATGATAAATTAAAAAATGAGGCAGGAGTACACAGGGTCCAAAGAGTTCCTAAAACCGAAAAATCTGGAAGAGTACACACTTCTACTGCTACTGTTGCAGTCCTTGCCAAGCCAAAAAGCACAGAGATAAATATCCGACCACAAGATATCAGACAAGAAACCTGTAAGTCCGGTGGCGCTGGCGGACAATACGTTAATAAAAGAATGACAGCCATTAGAATAATCCATATCCCTACTGGTACAGTGGTAGAATCTCAATCAGAGAGAAGTTTACAACAAAACAAAGAAAGTGCTTTAGAAATTTTAGCTGCCCGTTTACTTAAAAAACAACAAGACCAATTAGATCAGCAAATCACTGGCGCTAGACGCTCACAAATAGGATCAGCTGGTAGAGAAGAAAAAATCAGAACCTATAATTTTCCGCAAGACAGAATCACAGATCACCGCCTCAATAAAAATTTTCACGATATTGAAGCTATGATGGATGGGAAAATAGATAAGATGATAGAAAAAGTTTCACAAATGTAAAATAAAAAACCGGGCTCTTACCCGCTTTTTTATTTGACATTTTCTAAAATATAGGCTAATAAATTTTTGTGGGATTGTTTGTGAGGATGAATATTGCGAGTGCCCAAGAACCGTACAACCCTTGGACTATTTTACCTCCTCCAACAAAACCACATTAGATCTTTAAATTCTCTTGATGCGGTAACTCAGAAAAAGCAAATAATTTGCTAAGAGTGGCTGGCCGTTAACCAGCTTGTCGCAGATTCAAACCTGCCCGCATCGTTTTAGCTGCATCAGTGGCCTAGTTGGTCATGGCACCGCCCACAAAGCGGAACTCTCTGGTTCAAATCCGGACTGATGCATTTGCTTGGATGGTCTAGATGGGCCAATGACAGGTAGAGTACTCTCACCCCCTTGTACTCTCCAACGTGGGTTCAAATCCCGCTCCAAGCATGAGATATTGTTCTTTTTAAAAATAGAGATCCATTGGATCTTCTTTTTTTATTTACCCTGTTAAATAAATTTTAAATTTTCTTAAATTTAATATAAAAATTATAAAAAAAATATAAATAATAGATAAAAAATAAACAATAATATTAAAATTTACAATTTAAGCAAAGCTTAAATTGTATTTAACAGGGTGAACAAAAACGGGCATAAAATGCCCGCTTTAATATCGTTATCCCATAGCGCTTAGCGCTTATCCCTAATGTTTGGGTGTTTAACACCCAAACATTTATTGTCCAGCTTGTTTTAGTAAATCAATATCTGTTTGATATCCTTTGGCTGTAGCAACTACGCTTCGGCCATAAAATTCTTCACTTTTACTCCAACTTGAACCAGCAAAATATCTCATCGCAGCATTAAATTCATTAGTGGTTGCGCCATTATCTTTTAATAATAGAGCCGCTCCAATAAAAGCATCTTGAATAGACCATGGATTTGGAGTTCTTTTTGTAATTGACTGAATTTTAGAAGCATAAATATTCCAAGTAGAAGGGATAAACTGGGCTGGTCCCATAGCTCCGCCCCAACCATAAGGCACTCCTTTGGAATACATAGGCATCCAACATGAAACTGCAGTTGTAGAAGGATCAAATCCTAGATTTTGAGTAATGGTTTTAAATAAAGGAACATCTCTCGTTGGATTCATTACTCTTGTTTTAGGATTACCTTTTAAATCAGTTCCGCTACCAGTCGTAAAATTAGTTACATAACACTGTCCCACATTGCCTCCAAATTTTCCATTGTTATATGACTCTTGATGGATAATTGCCAAAATAAAGGCCGCTCTTACGCCTGTAACACTTTCAGCATATTGGGCTAATTTTACTGCTTCTCCAAACTCAATACCCTCACTTTTTTCTCCCACTAATTCAAACAATCTTTTACTGATCTCGGCTGCTTTTTTTTCTATCTCCTCTTTTTCTTTTAATTGTGCTTGATATTGAGCTTCGGTTAATCCAAGATAATATTCCTTATCTTGTTTTGTTTTTGTGCTTTCTGTTTTTTGCAAACCCTGAACAATTACTAAATTTTTTAATTCGGTTGTTTCTTGTTCTAAGTTGGTCTTTTTACTTTCTAAACTGCCTTGCAAATCCATATAATTTGCTAAAACTTCGTTGTTTTTTGCATCTAATGTTTCTAAATAAAGAAGATCGTCAAAAAAATCTGATAAGCTATCACTCGTAACTATAATCTCTATAAAAGATTTTTTATCTTCTGTTTGGGCTGCGCGTAATATTTCTGCCATTTTTTGCTTTTGCAAATCAATGTCTGAAATAGTTTTAGAAATTGATTGTTCTGTGTCTCCTATCTGAAATCCCAAGCTTTTAATAGATAGTTGAGATTGGCTAATCTGATAATTTAAATTACTAATCTTTTTATTTATAGAAGCGATTTGTGTCTGTAGGGTTTTTTTAGCTGCTCCAGTTTCAGATAATTCTTCTTGAACCTTAGCGCTCTTTTCATTAAAATATGTTAGGCATTGATTGCATAATGCCTTACACTCTTCTTCGCTTAATTTATCGCATTCAGTTTGCCAATCTCCAGAATCACAAATTACATCTAAATTATAGGCCTGAACTGAAATAACAGGAAAAATTATTCCTGTTATTAAAAGGCCCAAAACTAAATTCTTATTTAAAACATTTAAAAATGATTTGAGCTGCATTGAAATGTAAATGTATTATTTTAAAATTACTCTCTTTTTATCCCTAAATTATTTTTGAGAATATTATTCTGCTTTTTCTTCTGCTTTTTCTTCTTTCTTTTCTTCGGTTGCTTCAGTTGCTGGTTCAGCTGGCTTGCCTTCAATTGGCTTAGCTAATTCTTCGTCTACCTTTTCTGGCTCAGTAACCTGAACAACAATTTCTTCTGGATCATCCATAACTTTAACGCCAGCGGGCACTTTAATATCTTTAATTAAAATGTGATCTTCAAAGGTATTCAAACCGCTCACGTCTATTTTTATAGAATTTGGAATATCTTTAGGCAAGGCTTTAATATTAATTTCTTTAATATTAGTGATTAGAGTTCCTCCTAAGTTTTTAACTGCTGGAGCTTCTCCCTCAATCTCCAATTCAATCTCTGTTTTAACTTCTTGTTTAAGGTTGGGTTGATAGAAATCTACATGAATATAATCCGAAGTAACTGGATCTTGTTGAGTATAATAAATCAAAACAGAATAATCCTTATTATCAATATTAAGTGTAATTAAGGTTTCTTCTGCCAAATCATATGCCTTTTCAAACTCTTGTTTATTAACTTGCACCATTATATTCTCTATTCCAGGACCATAAAGAATACCCGAAATATTTCCGTCTTCTATTTTTTTGCCTGTTCTTGTTTTTGCTTTTAAACTAATCATATTCTTTTTATATATCTATTTATCAAGCCATTAAGGTATTTGGCTCGGATTCCACGTATTTCTATTATACTTATTTAAGTCTATTTTTCAACCCCCTACAACTTATTTTATATATTTATAAAAGTGGGCATGAAATGCCCACTTCCATATACAAAGAGCCGAGATTTTTTCCCTTATAGTCTTTATTCCGTGGTTGTTCCGTCAAATTCATCACCTGTATCAGCTATCGCATCCGCTTTAGTTGCGTGAACCACACCGTCAATATGTTCTGGCGGAGAATAGATAGTATATAGTTTCATTTTTTCAGCATCCGAATCATTAATAATATTGTGGTTTGTTCCTGCTGGAATAACAATTGCTGATCCGTCCGCAATTTCTGTTTCCACTCCGTCTAAAATAGCCCGACCATGGCCAGATTCAATCCTAAAGAATTGATCTACATTATAATGAACTTCCATTCCAATTTCTTCTTTAGGAAGAAGCGACATTAAAACTAGTTGACTATTTTTTCCAGTGTACAAAACTTTACGAAAATTATCATTTTCTAAAGTTTCTTTTTCAATGTTTGAAATATATCCTTTCATAGATTTACTTACCCCATTAAACTTTTTGCGAAGCAAAATAATTGCAAAGCAATGTTTATGTGGAGTTTTATATTAATTATTTATTTTTTTATGCTTAATAATTATTTTATATTTTTTTTAGATTATATATCCCTAACTTTAATTTTAATTTTTTCTTTTTCAACTAAATAATTATCTCTAGCAGACAATAAACCAGTGGTTGCACCTTTGAGAGAAATTGCATATTTGGAATTAGTTAAGCCAAGTTTTATACAATATTCAATATCACTTAAACGAATTAATCCAGAAATAAATCCAGAGCCAAAAGCATCTCCAGCGCCTGTTTCGTCCACAACTTTGGTTTTACTATTTTTGGCTTCGTAAATTTTATTATTTTCTGTTACCACTACCCCATCTTTACCTTTAGTTAAAATGTTAATTCCGGGATGTATTTCAATTAATTTTTGAATTATTTTTTCCTCGTATTTATAATCAATACCTGTTAGAATAGCGGCTTCTTCTTTATTCAAAATCAGAACATCTGTATTTTCTAATATTTTTTTAAGTTTTGTTTTTGACATTCTTAGCTGACAATTTCCAAAATTGACTGCGGTTTTAATATTATTATTTTTAGCCATAGAAACAATTTCTTCTGTGAGTTGGCTTAATTTTCCAGATAAAGGAGCTAAATAAAACCACTTGGCTTGTAAATTACCAGGCAAGTCCTCTTGAGATAATAATTCCGACGCTCCGCGATAAACCAAAACAGTTCGATCTTCTTTAGGGTTATCTAAAATTATAGAATTGTTTGTATTTTTTAATTTGGTCTTTTTAATTAAATTTGTGCCTACGCCTAGATTATCTAAATATTCCAATATTTCTTTGCCTGGGATATCGTCTCCTATCATACCGCAATAAGCCACTTTAAATCCTTGTTTTTTGAAAGTAGTCGCCGCATTAACTCCTCCCCCTCCAAAACCAAAATACATATCTTTGGTGTCTATTTTAGAACCAAGATTAAAATAATATGCTTTACCTGCCACACATTTGCTATCAATCTTGATGCTTTCTTTTGGCATCAAAATTTCTATATCTAGCGTGGCCGAACCGAATGTAATTACATCGTACATAATTAATGCTTTATTTTAATTTATCTAAATTATAGATTGTTTTAATAACTGTGTCTGGATTTAAAGAAATACTTTCAATCCCTTCTTTCATTAAAAATTCCGCAAAATCCATATAGTCAGACGGGGCTTGCCCGCAGATACCACAATATTTACCGCGCTTTTTACAAACTGCGATCACCTTTTTAATCATTTCTAGAACTGCTTGATTTTTTTCATTAGCCACATAAGCAATCTCTCCATTGTCTCTATCTAATCCAAGCATTAATTGTGTTAAATCATTGGAGCCAATACTCATCCCATCAAAAATATCTAAAAATTCATCGGCCAAAACTACATTACTTGGAATTTCACACATCACATACACTTTTATTTGCGTATCCAATCCAAAATCCTTAATTAATTGGCGCACTTTTTTACCTTCTTCTAAGGTGCGGCAAAATGGCACCATAACAGCAATATTGATTAAGCCAAATTCTTCTCGCGCTTTTTTTATTGCTTCGCATTCTAATCTAAAAGCGGGTTGAAATTTTGGATCAATATAGCGACATGCTCCGCGAAAACCAATCATTGGATTTGGCTCTTCTCCTTCAAACAATCTACCACCAACTAAATTTTTATATTCATTAGTTTTAAAATCAGAAAACCTAACAATCACTGGCCGAGGAAAAAACGCGGAAGCAATCTGCGAAATTCCTTCGGCTAATTCGGTAATGTAATACTGTTTCTTGTCTTTATATCCAAAAGTTAACTCCTCTATTTTTTTAATTTCTTCTAATTTGAGCTGTTTCTTTTTTTTCAATTCATCAAAATGGTAAAGTGCCAAAGGATGAATTTTAATTTTATCAGCAATAATAAATTCTTCTCTCGCCAACCCCACTCCAGCTACTGGTAAAAAAGATGATTTAAAGGCTACTTCTGGAGTACCAACATTAGCCATAATTTTAACTTTTAAATCTGGAATTTTATCTAAATTATATTTTTTAACATCAAAATTAATTTTGCCATTATAAATATATCCCTTGCCACCCTGTGAACAATCTACGGTTACAACCATTCCAGTTTTTAATTTTTGGGTAGCATCTTTTGTGCCCACAATACAGGGCACTCCCAACTCTCTAGAAATAATCGCGGAGTGGCAGGTTTTTCCACCCTCATCGGTTATAATCGCCGAGGCCATGGCCATTAAATTATTCCAATCTGGATCGGTCATTTTGGTAACTAAGATCTCGCCCTGTTTAAAATCATTAATTTTTTTAATATCTGTAATTACTCTCACCTTGCCAGTGCCTATTTTTTCTCCAATCGCAATTCCTTCTAAAATTGACTGATGATGACCTTGCGGAATATATTCTTCGTAAACTTTTTCGGTTTTATTTGCATATACGGTTTCGGGCCTTGCTTGCACAATAAACAATTCTCCAGATTGCCCATCTTTTGCCCATTCAATATCTTGCGCCCTGCCATAATGTTCCTCTACAATACAACCCCATTTGGCCAAGATTAAAACTTCATCGTCGGTAATAGAAAATTTCTCTTCGTCTTTTGGTAAAACTTTAACTTCTTTGATGCCCCCAAGAGGATTGTAAATATATTTTCTATCTTTACGTCCAATGTTTCTAGCAAAAATAGAACGAAATCCTTTTTTCAAAGTTGGCTTAAAAACATAAAATTCGTCTGGTGTAATATGACCCTTAACAATCATTTCACCAATTCCATAAATAGAACTAATCAAAACCATATCTTCAAAACCGCTATCAGTGTCCAAGGTAAACATAATTCCACTAGAAGCCAAGTCGCTCCTTACCATTTTCATAATTCCAGTGCTCAAATAAACTCCTAATTGAGGAAATCCTTTTTCGTATCTATAAAAAATAGCACGATCCATAAATAAGGAGGCAAAAGATTTTAAGATTGCTTGAAAAACTTGCTTTTCTCCACGAACATTAAGATAAGTTTCGTGCTGACCAGCAAAAGAAGCATCTGGTAAATCTTCAGCCGTTGCGGAACTTCTCACAGCCACATCTGGATTATTACCATATTCCTTGCCTAATTTTTTATATGCCTTGCTAATTTCTTCTTTTAAATCGTCTGGTATTTTACCTGATAAAATTAAAGTCCTAGCTTGTTTTCCTACGGATTGCACGCTTTTTAATTTTTTAGGATCTAATTTTTTGAATATTTTTTCTAATTTTTTATCAAATCCATTACATCTTAAAAAATAACGATATCCTTCGGCTGTAACTACAAAACCATTTGGAATATTAACTCCTTTTTTAGTTAGATTAGAATACATTTCTCCTAAAGATGCGTTCTTTCCACCAACCAAATCTACATCTTTTTTTCTTAATTCGGAAAACCATAGAACATGTGCTTTTTTCTCCATAATAAAATTTTATTTACCTAGATTAATTAAATTGCTTAACGCCTTAACGGCTCTTTTGGGATCACTATAATTTGGTATTTTATTTTTTTCTAAATAATTTACTGCACCACTCACCAATCTCCCACCAGCAAAACAACAAACTATTGGCTTGTTTGGAAAATGACGGCTAATTCTTAAAATGATTTTAGCATTTTCCATTGGCTCTGTCATTATTTGCATTCCTTGCATTACCAAAACCCCCTTAATATCTGGCTGAGAAAGAACGCTCTCAAGACCTGCTTCATATCTTTCGGCCAAAGCATCACCCAACAAATCCAATGGGTTTCTTTTTGAATAACAACCTTTTAAGGCATCCTCTTGATTTAATTGTCTTAGGGTTTTTTCTGATAACTGAGGAAGTTCTATTTTAAATTCTTCACAAAAATCAGCTGCCAAAACTCCCAACCCTCCGCCATTAGTAATAATCCCAATCCCATTTTTACAGCGTGGCTGAAAAGATAAAGCTTTGATTGTATCCATTAATTCGTCTAAAGAATCTACTTGGATAATTCCGGTTTGTTTAAAAACTGCTTTGTAAATTTCATAATCCGAAGAAAGCGCACCCGTGTGCGTAAGTGCTGCTTTTTGACCAGCATCACCCTTACCTGCTTTAATTGCAATGATTGGCTTATATTTAGAAATTTTCTTAGCTGATTCTATAAATCCAGGGCCATCTTTAATGGCTTCAAAATAAGTGGCAATAATTTTAGTTTCTTTATCTGTTTTTAAATATTCCAAAAGCTCATCTATTTCCATATCCAATTCGTTGCCATAAGAAACTATTTTACTAAATCCAAAATTTTCTTCTGCGCATCTATCTAATAAAGCATCTACCATTGCCCCAGATTGAGATAAAAAAGCAATATCTCCTTTTTTGGGCATTATCGGAGCAAAAGAAGCACTTAAATTATTGTTTGCATTTATTACACCCAAACAATTTGGCCCAATTAAAGGTATGTCTGTATTTTTTAAGGCATCTTTGATTTGTTTTTCAATTGTCTTTCCTTGTTCTCCAGCTTCTCCAAAATTGCCAGTAATAATGATTATTCCACCAACTTTTTTATAGATACACTCATGTACCACTTCTAAAACTCCTGAAGCTGGAATAGCAATAATAACCAAATCAACTCTCTCTTTAATCATTGTAATTTTTGAATAAGTTTTAACACCCAAAATTTCTTCTTTAAAAGGGTTAACAAAAAATATTTTCCGCTGTTCTTTGCCAGCCAAAAGATTATTCACTATTCCCAATCCCACGCTTTTTTCTCTTTCTGTTGCACCAATAATCGCCACAGTTCGGGGATTAAAAATATATTTCATCTTTTTTATTTTCGAATTTAAATTCCGCATTTTATTTTAATCGTTTTTCTCTACAATTTAATTTATTAGAATAACGTGTAGAACAAAGTAGGGCTTATTATACAATCAAACGAAAGTCGGCAACTAAAATTGATTTTTTATTTGCCATTACTGGATTAAGATCAATAGACATTATCTTTTTTTCTGCCATAGACAATTTTGAGAGATTAACAATAATTTCAGCTAATTTATTAAGATTAACTCTTTCTCTGCCCCTATAGCCCTGCAATAATTTATGTCCTTTTATTTCCAAGATCATTTCCATCGCCTGCTTCTTATCAAACGGAGCTACTCTAAAAGCCACGTCTTTCAAAACTTCAATAAAAATTCCGCCAAGCCCAAACATTAAAACAGGTCCAAACTGAGGGTCTCTTTTCATACCAATCGTTAGTTCGCTTCCAGAGACGGTTTCTTGAACCAAAATCCCTTCAATTTTTTCTAATCTCGTTCTTTTTTTCATTTCATCCCAAGCAACATAAAATTCTTCCAAATTTTTTATGCCAACTTTTACTCCCCCAACTTCGGATTTATGAAAAATATTCGGGGCGTGGACTTTTATTACAACCGGAAAACCAATTTTTTTTGCAAACTCGCTTGCTTTGGCCTTAGAATTAAAAATTTCCGTTTTACAAAACGGTATTTTATATTTCAATAATAAATTTTTTGTTTCTTCAAAATTTAAAATCTCCATTTGCTAAATATTATAGCAAAATATTTATAAAAAGAAAATGTTTGAGTGTGGAACACCCAAACATTTTTATTTTAATTTTTAAATTTTACGTTCTATTTTTTTTGACTAAAATTTTTGGCTGATATATTGCGCCATTTCAGCTAAACGAGTGGAATATCCCCACTCATTATCATACCAAGACATTACTTTAACCATATTTTGATTAACCATTGTTAAGGGTAAATCTATAATTGAAGAAAATGAATTGCCAATATAATCAGAAGAAACCAAAGGTGTGTTTTCTGCCCAAAGTATTCCCTTGAACTCATTCGCATTTGCGCGTTGCTTAAAAAGATTATTTACTTCTTCAACCGTGGTTTCTCTTTTTATTTCACAAATCAAATCAACCATAGATACAACTGGTGTTGGAACTCTCAACGCAATTCCATCTAACTTTCCCTTTACGCTTGGAATAACTTTACTAATGGCCCTAGCTGCTCCTGTTGTGGTTGGAATGATATTTTCGGCCGCAGTTCTAGCTCGTCTTAAATCTTTATGGGGAAAATCTAAAATACGCTGATCATTGGTATAAGAATGGATTGTAGTCATAAACCCTTTCACAATTCCAAATTCTTGATCTAATACTTTTACAAGCGGAGCCAAACAATTAGTAGTACACGAACCCATATCAATAATCGGCTCGTTATTATATTGTTCTTCGTTAATTCCTAAAACAAAAGAAGGAATATCATCTGACTTGGCTGGCGCAGAAATAATCACCCTTTTAGCTCCCGCAGTTAAATGCTTGCCGGCTGATTCTTTATCCGTAAATAATCCTGTGCATTCAAGCACTATTTCAACTCCTAAATTTGTCCAAGGCAAATTGGCTGGATCTTTTTCTGATAGTAGTTTTATTTCTTTGCCGCCAACAATTAACGACCCTTCTCCAACAGAAATTTCTTTATTGCAAATTCCATACGCTGAATCGTATTTTAATAAATGCGCTAAGGTTTTAGCATCTGTTAAATCATTGATTGCCGCAACCTCAATCCCACCTAATTGATTATTTAATATAATTTTTAGAACTGCTCGGCCAATTCGGCCAAAACCATTAATTGCAATTTTTTTTGCCATATTATATTTTTTAAAATTATTATTCTATAATTCCTAATTTTTCAATGATTTTTTTTCTATCAAAACCAACAATAAATTCTCCATTAACATCTAAAACCGGCACGGTTACCTGCCCACTTTTTGCAATCATTTCTTCTTGAGCATCTAGATCATCCAAAACATTAATAGCTTCAAATTTAATCTCTTTTTCTTCTAAAAATCTTTTAAGCGTGGAGCAATATGGGCAAACTGGCGTAGAAAACAATCTAATTTTCATAATACTTTATTTTAATTATTTATAAATTACTCGTTCATTAACTAAGCCCCAACATATTATGAATTATAGATTCATTGTTGTAAGAGGCAATAATATAATCATTATCAATCTTTAAAACAGGTAAATCTGATTGACCGGTCATATTTTTAATCTCTGCTTCGGCATCAGTGCCTTTTGAAGCATTTATCACAGACGGCATAAACCCCTGTGCTTTTAAAAAACTTTCCCATCTACTTGATTCAGAACTATTAGCTGTACGAAATAATAATACTTCCATATTTTTTATAATTTAAATAATTAATATTTTATTTAAGTTGCTCTTCTATTCTTATTAAACGATTATATTTAACTAATCTTTCTCCTCTGGCTGGTGCACCGGTTTTAATTCCATCTGCCCCAGTGCCAACTGCTAAATCAGCAATAAAATCATCTGTGGTTTCTCCCGATCGATGAGAAACAACAATCTTCCAGCCATTAGCTTTAGCTAAATTAATAGAATCTAAACATTCAGTTACAGTGCCGATCTGATTTAATTTTATCAACGCAGAATTACATGCTTTTTTTTCATAAGCTTCTTTTATGTATTTTAAATTAGTCACCAAAAGATCATCACCAATAATCATTATTCTTTTACCAAGCTGTTTTGTAATTTCAATAAATCCATCCCAATCATTTTCAGCCAAAGGATCTTCAATTCCAATAATAGAATAATTATTTAATAAATTTTCGTAATAATCAATAAGTTGCCCACTATCCATTACGCCCATATTGGTTTTATAATAATTTCTTTCTTTAAAATAAAATTGTGAAGCAGCCACATCTAAAACAATATTTACCTTAGAATAATATTTAGCTCTTTCAATTGCTTTAGTAATTAAAGCCAAGGCTATTTCTGGCGAACTAATGGGCGGAGCAAACCCTCCCTCATCTCCAACATTTACGGCTGAAGTAGAATAATTTTCAATTAATATCTTTTTGAGCTTATAATAAACTTCTGAGGCCATTTTTAAATTTTCTGCAAAATTTTCACTAGCAGGCACAATCATAAATTCTTGAAAATCTAAATCTGTACCAGCATGTGCACCACCATTAACAATATTAAAAAATCCCTTAGGTATAAACAAGGAATTCCTATTTTGAGCCAAATCGGCAATGCGCTTATAAAGTGGCTGGTTAAAAAAAGCAGCCGAAGCACGGCAAATCGCCATAGAAACTGGCAAAATTGCATTGGCTCCAAGCTTACTTTTATTTTCTGTTCCATCCATTTCTATCATTAGTTGATCTATTTTCTTTTGTTCGCTTACATCCATTCCTATTAATTTTGGAGCAATAATTTCATTTACATTTTTAACTGCAATCAATACTCCTTTACCCCCAAATCTTGGACCACCATCTCTTAATTCTAGCGCCTCCCTTTCGCCCGTAGACGCACCGGAAGCAACACTATCAATAAAAATACCTGATTCAGTAACACATTCAACTTCTACGGTTGGATTTCCGCGTGAATCCAAAATTTCTCTAGCTTTTATTGATTTAATAATAGAATTATTCATTTTATTGTTGTAAATATTTATATACCGAGATGGCTGCCTTAGCCCCATCAGCTGCTGCCACAACTATTTGTTTTACAAATCCGTCGGTTACATCTCCAGCAGCATATAACCCTAAGGTTTTTGTTTCCATGGTTTTGTGATTAACAATGATTTCTCTTTTTTTATTTAAATCAACTAAATCTTCTACAAGTTCTGACGCAGGAAGATATCCAATTTGAGCAAAAACTCCTTGAACTTCTAAATGTTTTTCTTGATTAGTGGCTCTATCAAGATAAATTATTTCATTAACAAATTTTTCTCCTTTAATTTCTTTTAGTTGTGCTCCTGTTATGATTTTTATTTTTTCAATTTCTAAAACCTTGTCTTGATTTTCTTTATCTGCCCTAACTTGCTCTCCAAATTCTAAAATATAAATTTTGTTTGCATAGGTTTGCATAAAAAGAGCAGCCTCAAAACCAGTATTTCCTCCGCCAATTATAGCGATATCTTTCTTTTGAAACAATGGACCATCACAAGTAGTACAATAGCTTACCCCTCTACCAATAAATTCTTTTTCTCCGGGAACATTCAAAGATCTTGGTTCTGACCCAGCCGCGATAATTACTGTTTTAGATTCTATTAAAATTTCGCTTTCTAATTTAATCTTAAAAAGATTATCTTCTTTTTTAAAAGAAACAACTGCTTCGTTTTTTATCTCAATCTTTTTATCTCTCAACTGATCCTCAAACTTAGCAATCAAATCAAATCCTGATATTTTTTTAAATCCAGGATAATTTTCTATATCCACTGCTTTTTGTGTCATTTGGCCACCAAAACTTTTTGTAATCAAAATAACGTTCATTCCCTGCCTTGTTGAATAAATCCCAGCCGTAATCCCAGCCGGACCACCACCTAAAATTGCCAAATCGTAAATCATTAGTAAATGTCTTTATTTTTTAAAAATTCTTTGACATCGTCTCCATATTTTGCATGTTTTAATATCAAAGTCATAAAAGATTCAAGCCACTGATTTTTGTTGCCACATTCTAACCAATCACCCTTTACTTCACAGCCATAAACCGCCTTGCCCTCTTCAGAAGCCATTTGCCCCAATACTTGCGTAATAGAATAATCATTCGTCATCATTTCTTTGTGTGTTCCCAAATAATCAAATACTTCTGGCGTTAAAATATATCTTCCCACTACGGCTAAGTTTGAAGGTTCTTGCCCAGGCTTTGGTTTTTCAACTACTTTTTTAATTTTATAAAAACTATTCGCAATTTTTTCAACCTCTACTACTCCATAATGAACAAGCTCTTCTTTGGGCATTGCTTTTAAACAAAAAACCGGACTACGACAAGTTTTAAAAACTTCTATCATCTGGGCTAAGGCAGGAGTTTCAGAATCAATAATATCATCGCAAAAACTAACAGCACAAGCATCTTTACCCACAAATTTTTTGGCCTTATAAATTGCGTCTGCGTTTCCATGCGCACTTCTTTGAAAAGAAGTAGAAAATTTTATTTTTCCAAAAACAATCTGTAATTCTTTTAAAACTTTTAATTCTTCTGTTTTTCCTTTTTCTTCTAATCTTTTTTCTAAATCAATATCTTTTTTAAAATAATTTAAAACTTCTTTTTGCCCAGGTCTAGTTACAAATTCAATTTGTTTTATGCCAGATAAAATAGCTTCTTCGGCCGTATAATGGATTAAGGGCCTATCAGCCAAAGGAATTAATTCCTTAGAAACCGCTTTTGAAATCGGCAAAAATCTGGTTGCTAATCCCGCAATAGGAAAAATAGCTTTTTTAACTTCTAATTTCATTTACCCGGTTAAATACGATTTAAGTAAAACTTAAATCGTAATTTTAAATTAATTATACTCTTGACTTTTATTGTTTTTCTAGTTTTTGGGTTGCTTTCATTGTTCATAATATAACTCAAATTTAAAATTATTTAACTGGGTGAATTTATTTATTTTTTTTATTTTTTCTTAAAAATGCTGGAATTTCAAATATTTTTTCATTTTCCTCTTCTTTCTCAATGGCTTGACGCTCAGCTTCTTTGGCTTCTAATGCATTTCTTCTGATGTCAGGGCTTATTTCTTCTATTTCTTCTTCTTTCTCATCTTCTTGTTCTTTAAGTTTAATCTCGTTTTTTTTCTCCAAACGAGTGTCCTTTTTAGAAAAGGTGTTGTTAAAATTTTTCTTCCCTAGTTCGTTTTTTTTAACTATGGGTAAGGTTTTTTCTTTTTTTACTAAAACCTGTTTATTTTTATTTATTTTAAAAATACCTTTCTGCTCATTATGAATAGTTGCCAAAATAGTTACCTTAATATCGTTTTTCATTTTTGGATTTTGATTTAATCCAAAAATAATTTTAGCATTCGGTGCTAATTCGTTTATTTTTTCGCTAATTTGAGCTAAGGTTTGCAAAGAAAGTTCACGCGAACCATCAATATTAAATAAAACACTGTCTGCATTATCAAATTGACAATCCAAAATAGGATTTTTAAAAATGCTTTTAATAAATTCGTCTAAATTTTGATTTATCTTTCCCTTCACAACATTTAAATAAGCAGTTTTCCTCTTTCCCTCTAAAACAGTCCGAATATCTGCCCAATCAATATTAATTAAGCCCGGTGAATAAATTGCTCGCAATAATCCATCTAAAGAATTGGCTAGATGGCTATTTAATAAATTTAATGAATCTGTAAAAGATATCTCTTCTTTGGCTAAACCAAAAATTTTTTCATTGGGCAAAATCATATAAGCATTAAGGTTTTCTTTCATCTTCTCTAAGGCTGCTTTAGAATCGTCCATTTTCTTTTTACCCTCAAAACTAAAAGGGGTTGTAAAAATACCCAAAACCGGCAATCCAAAATCATTGGCTGCCTTAACAAAAATAGGAGCGGCTCCAGTTCCCGTTCCGCCACCTAAGGAGGAAATAATAATAAATAAATCTCTGTCTTCTGAAAAAACTTCTTTGATTTTTTCTAAATCTTCTCGCGCAGCTCTTTCTCCTAATTCCACATCCCGCCCAGTTCCCAAGCCACGAGTAAGTTTTTGGCCAAAAGCAAAAACTTTAATATTTTTATTTAAAGATTTTAAAGATTGGCTATCTGTGTTTGCAGCAACAAAATCAATTTTTTGTGAGGAAAAATCTTTTAACTTTCTGCTTAATTCGGCCACAATATTCCCGCCGCCACCGCCAATTCCAACCACCCTTATCTTTATTTTCTTTGCCAAATCAAGGTCTCCTTCTTTTGGTGCTATCTTTTTTGAAATCTTTTGAATTGGTATTTTTTTGACGATAACCTTTTTAACTAATGATTTCTTTGATGGGTTAGTTATTTTAACCTTTTTAACTTTTCCGATTTTAATCTTTCTTTTCTTAACAACCAAACTTTTCATCTTTTTGGATGTTATTTTATTCTTTAATTTTATTTTTTTCTTTATTCCAAATTTAACTTTTTTCTTAGCCATATTTTTTATTAAAATTAAACTAAAGTCAACGTTTTTCTAATGTTTTCAAACTGTTCATCAGTCGGCTTATCGATAGGCTTAAACGATTTTTTAGTAAAATCGATACTATCTCCTTGACGCCTTGGAATAATATGTAAATGAAAATGTGGAACTACTTGTTCTGCTACAACCCCATTTGACTGAAAAAGATTTACTCCCTCTCCAATATTAGTTTGAATTACTTTTTGAGCAATGTTTTTTGCTACTATAATAATTTTTTGAAGGTAATCTTTATCTATTTCAAAGATATTTTCAAAATGCTTTTTGGGAATAACCAAAGTATGTCCTTCGCTAACAGGATGAATATCTAAAAACGCTAAAACATCTTCGTCTTCATAAATTTTAAAGCAAGGCAACTCGTTATTAATAATTTTACAGAAAATACAGTCCATTTTATTTATTTCTATGGCTCATAAATTATGTTTTTATTATATCCCAAAACCTTAATTTCGCCAATTATTCTATTATACCCCCGCCAAGCACAATATCGCCTAAATAAAAAACAGCGGATTGTCCTTTAGTGATTGCAAAAGCTGGCTTAACCAACCTAACAATTATATTTTTCCCTTGCGGGATTATCTTGCAATCCATTAAATCCGCAGCTGATCTTATTTTTACCTTAGCTGAAATTGTTTTTTGTAGTTTTAGAAAAGCAATCCAATTTATTTGCTTAATTTTAAAATCTTTTGAAAATGCCTCCTGCTTTTTACCAACAATCACTTCGTTTCGACATCCATTTAATCCAATTACATAATATGGCTCTTTAAGCCCGCCGATATTTATCCCTTTCCTTTGGCCAATTGTAAAATTAACCAAGCCGTTATGGCTTCCCAATACTTTGTCATTAGTATCAATAATTTTACCTTGTCTTTTACCCTCCTTGCCAATAATATTAGCATACTCTCCCGCACCAAAATCTTGGCTCTCTGCCTTATTCGCAAATTCTCCTAAGCCAAACTTTTTAGCTATTTTTTTAACTTGCTCTTTTCTATAACTACCTAAAGGAAAAATTGTTTTACTTAATTGCTTTTGAGAAAGCTGATAAAGGAAATAAGATTGATCTTTTTTATTATCTAATCCTTTTAATAATAAATATCTTTTTTTGTTTTTGTCGTATTTAATGCGAGCATAGTGCCCAGTAGCAAAAAAATCAAACTTAACTCCCATATCCGAAATTTTTTTAATAACATATCCAAATTTGATTTTTTGATTGCATTTAACGCAAGGATTAGGAGTGCGGCCAGCCAAATATTCTTTTTTAAAATATGTAAGTACATATTTTTCAAATTCCTTAGAAACATCTACAACTATGTGCGAAATGCCTAAAATTTGAGCAGCTTTTTTAGCTTCTAAAACATTATTTTCCGATTCTGATCCATAACATCCAACTTTTTGTCTTTTAGCTATTGAATTTTTACTCCATAATTTCATAGTTACGCCAATCACTTCATAGCCTTGTTGTTTTAAGAGCGCAGCCGAAACAGAAGAATCAACCCCTCCGCTTAATCCAATTAAAATTGTTTTTTGATTTTTTGTTTTCATAATTTTTCAGCCCTGCCATAATCATCTTCGTATCTAATAATGTCTACTTCAGAAGGCCTGCCAAAAGCTAACTCCAAAATATACGAGTTTTGAATACCTCCCATCCTATGTTTTTCTTTTCTGTTTATTTTTAAAATCCCACCTGGTTTTAAAACCCGATTTTTATCATTTACTAATGTTTCTACCTTTCCTTTTAAAACAATCCAAATTTCTATTCTTTCTTCATGGCTTTGTAAACTTAACCGTTCACCTTGTTTTACAAAAACCACCTTTATCCAAGCTTTTTCTCCTATCTTAATTAAAACCCGGTGCCAACCCCAAGGCCGAATTGATTTTTCATATTTCATATTGTTTACTATATCTCAAAAATAAAAAATCGCAAATAGATTGCAGAGTAAATTATGTTTATAAATAAAAAAGAGATGATGTTTAGTCATTCTTTGTTTTTTTTACGGGCAAGAGCCCGGTCTGGATCAAAAGATCTATTGGGACCATGTCCCCAATTTCGATTGTGCTTTCTTCACAAAAACTACCGTCTTTTTTCAATATTGCACCTCTTTTAAACTAATTATAGAATAGCATATTTTCTGTATATGTCAACCCGGGACTTGGATTTTAATCCTGCGTAGCTTTATGCAAAGCAGGACGTATTCAAAAACTTTTGCTAAAGTTTTTTCAGGCCCGGGTTTTTTCTAAATTATTATACTTGGATTCGCCCTCGAATAAATTTCTGGTGAAATTTTTCTCGGGCCGGGCTCGGGCTCGTCAGCCCTGTGCCTTCTCATCCAAGCACCATACGAAGCATTAATACAATATAGAGCACCTTTTAAGGTGCTCTCTATTGTATTATGGGCTGTCTGCCTTGAACAAAATCCGAACTTTTTTCCGAGAAAATCCGGACGCTGACTTTTGATAATTTTCGCTCGGGCGGGCAAAAAGGAAGGGGGTTGGGGGGAAGGAATTTTTGCCCGCCCTCGCTTTTCCGCCGTCGCCGAATTTCGTGCCAGCGAAGCTGGCGCGCCGCTCAAATTTTATTCAAATGTTAATCTGTTTATTTTTAATAATCATTGCTCCGTAGTTATCTACTACGGCCTTAACTGACAAAATTTTTTCTTTGAATTCGTTAGAATTCTTGGCTAAATCATTCTTGCAATCCTCACTCCATTTTTTAATCATCAATTTGGCAGAACCTTTTATAATCTCGTACAAATCTTCGGAAGATATAAATTTAGCTTTGAAATCTGTTGCTTTTTCTAGTTTTCTTGATTTATCGTCCAGTACCGCATAAGACACTCCTATATTTTTCGCGACAGAAAAGAAATGGGTTAATGAATTTCTTAATTTCTTCAAATCGTCTGCAGAAATATGTTTTATTCTTTCTGAATTTTTTTGACACCATTCATTTTCTTGATGCAGACAAAATTTTTCCAAAAAACCTTTCACATTATCTTGATTCATTGCTCTTTTGATAATTTCTTTTTCGTCAGAGATTTTGTTTTCGTAAGCAATGCTTAAACAAAACAATGTTTCTAAGTTTGCAAATAGCACTATCATTTCTGAACGAATTGGCCTATCTATTTTCAATTTTTCTGCAATGGTTGTGGGGTGTTCAGAAAATGTAAATTTAAAATCAATATTATTTTCCTCTAACTTTCCTGCAAGTATTTCTATAAATTTTATAGTTTCTAAATGTTGTTTTCTTATTGATTCTAATTTTTTATCGAAATTTAGAAAACTTTCAATCTCTTTCTCGATTTCTTGTAAAAAACTAACAACTGAATATAGATCTGGTGAAATAACAACCTTTTCGCCGTCAAAAATAAAATGCGTGCTGTTATTTCCCATAAAATTATCCCTTCAATCTATTTATCTCGTTTTTAATTTCGTCAATTACTTCGGGGTTGTGGATTATTTTATTTTTGCCTTCAGTTATTGAAATAATATAAAATACTTTGCCGCCATACTTTGCGGTAAATTTTTCGTGCGTCTTTTTCTGTTGTTCTCTCTCGTTGATTATTTGCGTAATGTATTCGAAGCCCGCTGGTTTTATTTGAAGTCCAATATATTTTTCGTGAATTTTAATAAAATAATCAACATTATATCCTCTGTCCCATTCGTCGGGGGCGGGCTCGATTTTAACTCCAAGAATTTTTTCAAGTTGTCCATAAATTGTCTGAATTTCTGACTGATAACCGTCAAAGGTTCTATTTATTACCAAATTATATATGAAATTTATACAATCTTCTTCGGTAACATCTTCTATTTCGGCTTTGCAAACATCAGTAACCTTAATAAATAAAGTTTTCCCAAGTTGCTCAAGATGTTGTTTTGAATAGGCTTTGTCTAAATAAAATTTTTCCCACTCTTTTAGAGTTTTGGGGGCGCATTTTCTTATTAACTCCGCGACGGGACCAACTTTACTTTTTCGGGTTAGTCCCCATCGCATATTCGCTTGATTCAATATCCATTCTTTTGCCATATTATTGTATTAAATTTAAAAATTTTAATTTATATTTATAATCAATTTTATCATCTACATCTACAAGACCAGCTTTTATTAAATGCGCGTTGATAAAAGTTTTGTTTTGTAAATATAAATAGCATAGTAAGTTATTGTCGCTATCATATTTTGAATTATCAAATCTAATAAATACTTTTTGATTTTTTAATTTATCTTGTAGAAATTCTACTGCCTTATCAAGCATTTCTCTTTTCGTTTTAACTCCAATCAATCTGACCATTAAATCATTGTTTAGCAAAATCTTTTCTGGGTTTATAACTTGTTTTACAGAATATAAATCAATTCTTTCGTTATTTACAGAATCAATTTTTGAACCAAATTTCAATTTTTTTGGGTCAATTTTTCTGCTAAACTTTATTGAATCTTTAAAAATATATGGCAGTTTTAAGATTTCATTTTTAAAATCTGTGGTTTTATTTTTCTGTTCTATAATTTCAAAATTTACGCCCTTAAACAAATCTTCTGTATCTGCTCCAATTTTTTCTTTTATTATCGGCAAAAAATTCTTATTTATTTCAAAACCAGCGGAATTACGGCCTAAATTTTTTGCCGCAAGAGTAGTCGTGCCACTTCCCAAAAATGGGTCTAAAACCGTATCGTCCACGAAACTAAACATTTTTATAAGCCGCTTTGGTAATTCTTCTGGATACATAGCTAAATGCTTATCTTGTTTTGCACCATTAAAATTCCAATGGCCAGTAAAATATTGATTCCATTCTTCCTTGGACATTTTAGATTTTTCTTTTATTTCTCTTGATACTATTGGTGCGTCCCCTGACTTTTTGAAAATTAAAATAAATTCATAATCTAATTTAATTATTCCATTTCTCGGATAAGGAAAACTGCCCATTATGGTTGCTCCGCCGGTGGTATTCATCGTTGTAGCTTTCTGCCAAATAATCGCACCCATATAGTCAAATCCTATAGTTTCGCAAAATTTTATTATTTCCGTACGGATAGGAATTATTTTATATCGTCCATAATATACAGAACGAGCAAATTGATCGCCAATATTTATACAAAGACGACAGCCATCATTTAAAACTCTGGAACATTCTTTCCAAACTAAATTAAGATTGTTGATATAATCTTCATAGCTATCATCAAAACCAATCTGGTTGGAAGTCCCGTAATCTTTTAACTGCCAATATGGCGGTGAAGTAATAACAAGGTGAACGGATTTATTTTGTAATTCCGCCATATTGCGCGAGTCGCCAATTATGATTTTGTGATTAGTTTTCATATTTTCTTATCTCATCAAATCATCGATGCTAACACTTAAAGCGTCGGCGATTTGTTTTAATGTTTCGACTCTCGGATTATAAGTTGCCCCCGATTCAATTTTGATAATCGTGTTATAGGTAATATCTGCCAATTTTGAAAGCTTGTCCTGCGTGATACCTTTCTTTTTGCGATATTTCTTTATATTTTCAGCTATAACGCTTTTATTGTTCGCCATAGGTAGTAATCATTTACTATTATTTATTAAGATAGTATAATGTAAGTAGTTATCAACCGCTATATATATTATATCAAAACTTATTAAAAACGTAAACCAAAATGGGAGTTTCTTGTCGTTGCCCGCGCACGGGAGGGCTGGGGCAAGGGCAACACCTTTTCTTGCGGCGCTTTTTGCGAAGCAGGACGCCTTCAAAAACTTTTGCTAAAGTTTTTTCAGGCCCGGGTTTTCACCAAATTATTATACTTGGATTCGCCCTAAAATATTTTTCTGCTGAAAAATTTTTAGGGCCGGCCTCGGTGCCGTCGCACCTCCGGCTTCGAATCCAAGTCCCGCTTTAATTAAATACCACCCGTTGGGTGGTATTTAATTAAATGGGCTGCGGGACTTGGATTCGAACCAAGATTGACGGATTCAGAGTCCGTAGTCCTACCATTAGACGATCCCGCACTGCGTCGCGCCGTAGCCTCTCCAGGCGCAGGCGGAAACAATACTAATCCTTTAAATATCTTCTAACAGCAAAATAACTAGAAATCAACCCCAGTCCTACACCCATTAAGAATTGGGCAAGAAAAATAAATAAAATATTAGAAATATAATAATTAAAAGGATTGAAACCCATAAAAAAATCTTGAAACCCATATTGTAAAATAAACAGGGTAATTAAGAAGACTATAAAAGCCAAAATTGAAGCTGATAATCCGCACAAAGCTCCTTGCACTAAAAATGGACCCCTAACTAAACTATTTTTAGCGCCAACCAAGTGCATAATATCTATTTCTGCTTTTTGAGAATAAATACTCAAACGTAAAGTATTATATGTTACGATTAGGGCAATTAAACTTAAAAAAATAGTAACTACCAAAACAATACGAGTCATTCCATTGGCCAAATCGTTTAAACGTTCAATTGCAAAAGCACGCTGATAATCATTCACCTCGTAAATAAGCTCTTTAAATTCTTCTTTTTTAAAATAATCTGAAATAACATTATATTGGCTTGGATCATTAGCTTGAATTACTAAAGCTGGTAAAAATGGGTTACTACCAAGCGTTTCTAATGTTTGGATATAAGTATCATTTTGATGTTTTTCGCTAAAGGCAACATAGGCCTCTTCCGAAGAAACATAATCTGCCTTTTTAACTTCTGGTAATTTAATTACTTGCTCTCTTATTTCCAAAATTTTATCTCTAGTTACTTGCTCATTAAAATAAACGGAGATATCCATCTTATCTTTTATTTTATCAGTCATAAAATTAACTCCCCCATTTCCAATTATCAAAACCGTTCCCAAAATTACGGTTATAAAAATAACCAAAGCTGTAGCAAAAGATAAAAATCCCTGTCTTAATAAATAATTCCACCCACTTTTTAAAAATTTGAAAAAATATTTTTGTTTTGGCATAAATAAAAATTAATTAAAGAAAATAAACTCCGTTTTCTTCATCGCGCACCACCGCTCCATCTTTTAGAGTAATTACTCTTTTTTTAAGAGCATTCACCACTTCTTTGTCGTGAGTAGATAAAATAACCGTAGATCCTGCTTCGTTTATTTTTAAAAGTATTTTAATAATATCCCTAGTATTATACGGATCAAGATTACCGGTTGGTTCATCAGCCAAAATCACTTCTGGCCTATGAATTAAAGCACGAGCAATTGAAACTCTCTGCTGTTCCCCGCCAGATAATTCACTTGGAAAACAACTTGTTCTATTTTCTAATCCAACTAATTCAATTACTTGTCCTACTTCTTCTTTAATTCTTTTTTCTGGGTAATCTAAAGTCTCTAAAGCATAGGCCACGTTCTCAAAAACCGTTTTATAAGATAAAAGTTTAAAATCCTGAAAAATAGATCCAATTTTTTGTCTGATTAAATAGGCCTCGCTTCTTTTAACTGTAAAAAGATCTTTTTTATCAAACAAAACCTTACCAGCTGTTGGTTTTTCTTCGCAAGAAATTAATTTTAAAATAGTGGTCTTGCCTGCTCCAGAACGACCACAAAGAATCACAAATTCACCATCTTTTATTTTAAAAGAAACGTTTTTTAGCGCTGTCTTATTCCCTTTTGAATAATTAGGGTAATAATCCTTGGTTACGTTTTCAAATTCAATCATAATCTTTGATAATACTATATTTGATTATTTAATTAAACGGATTTCTTCTTCAATAAATTGATCTAAATTTCCATCTAAAATATCATCTGGGTTTCCACTTTCCACCCCAGTTCTTAAATCTTTAACTAATTTATACGGATGTAAAACATAAGATCTAATTTGATTACCCCAGCTAGCACTAATTTTTTCACCTTTTATTCCTTGCAGTTCTTTCTTTTTCTTCTCTTCGCCGTATTGATATAATTTAGCTTTTAAAATTGAAATGGCCTTATCTTTATTTTTACCTTGCAATCTTTCGGATTGGCAGGCAACCACAATTCCAGTTGGTAGGTGTGTTACCCGCACAGCTGATTCTGTTTTATTAACATATTGCCCTCCTGGACCAGATGATTTATAAAAATCTATTTTAATTTCTTCTGGTTTTATTTCTATCTCGTTATTATCCTCTAAATCTGGTAAAACTTCAACTAACGCAAAAGAAGTATGTCTTAATTTTTGTGAATCAAACGGAGAAAGACGAACTAAGCGATGCACACCGGTCTCATTTTTTAAAAATCCGTAAGCCAATTTTCCTTTTATTTCTATGGTAGCTGATTTAATTCCTATCTTAGCCTCGCCTCCTCCTTCTTCTCCAAAAGATTCATCTATAATAGAAATTTTAAATCCTTTTTTATCTCCATACCGTCTATACATTCTTAATAGCATAGCAGCCCAGTCCTGCGCATCTTGCCCACCAGCACCAGAATAAATAGATAAAATTGCATTTCCATAATCATACTTTCCATCAAAACAAACTTCGGTCTCTTTGTTTTTTATCTTGCTTTCTAAAATTTTTATTCTCTCTTCTAATTCTTTAGATAAATCATCTTTGTCTTCATTTGCCTCATTCATAGTGCCATCACTAATCTGCAAAAAATCTTCTAAATCTTTGATTTCTTTTTTTGTTTGTTCAAAAAATAAAATTTCTTCTTCTATATTAGCTAATTCCTGAGAAATTTTAATCGCTTCTTCTTTATTATTCCAAAAATTAGGATCCTCAGCTTGATTTTTTAAAATTAAATACTCCTGTTTTGTCTTTTCAAGGTCAAAGACGATCCTCTAATAAGAGGACCTGGTTTTTAAGAGTTTCTAATTTTTTTCCTATCTCATTCATATTCGCATTATAGCAAATAAAAATAAAAACGCAAAATATTTAAGAGCGAATATCTAATTATTTATATGTTTTTTCGTTTCTTAATTTAATACTATCAATAATTACCACCTTGTCTTCAAAATGATATATTATCCTAAACCTACCAGATTTTAATCTATAAAAATCAGAATTGACTACTTTTACGATATCTAAACCTTTAATTTCTCCATTAATAAGCTTTCGTGATAATTCTCTTATCTTTTCATTATCTTTTTTGCTTAATTTAAGAAGTAGTTTCTTAATTTTATCAACCATGGTTTATTTCAAAATTTCATCGATTATCTTAACTAAATCTTTTGCTTTTATCCCTTTTCCTTTATTATCTCGAATAGCATCAAAGACGGTGTATTCATTAGATTTTAAATCTTTATCCACGAATATTGGTTTTATTTCCAAAATTTCTCCTTTTTCATAAACAACAAAATTATCGGTAGAAAAATTTTTTCTCCATTTAGCTGGTAGGGTTATCTGTCCTTTTGATGTTGATTTAACTATTGTGGCCATAAATTTATATTATTATATTATAATGTAAGAATATCTTACTTTCTTACATTTGTCAATAGTTCGATTCTCACTATAGAGCACAAGTACGAGAATCGAACTCGGTAAATTTTGATAGGAAGGCGAGAATTGCTCTTCGATAATTTTCTGGTGAAATTTTTCTCGGGCCCGGCTTGGGCCCGTCGGCCCTCCGCCTTCAATTTTCGCCTGTTTTTAATTAAAGCCACACTTAAAAGTGTGGCTTTAATTAAAAACAAGCCAGAGGCGAGAATCGAACTCGCAGTCTCTTCTTTACGAAAGAATTGCTTTACCGTTAAGCTACTCTGGCACAAGATAATTTTAGGGATTAAGTTTTTCCTTAATCCAATTTATAGTATTTTCCAAAACTTGCCAAACACCCGCCTGCTTGGTTTCATTTGATTGATTATTGCTTTCTTTTTTAACTACAACAACCTGTTCCCCATCTTTCTTATAGCCAAAACTTTCTCGAGCCACTTTTTCTAAATATTCATCACTTCCAGTTGAACCCAATTCCACATTTAATTTTTGTTGCTCTTCTTCTAAGGCGATTGAGGTTTGTTCTAATTGCTTAAGGTTATTAGCATATTCATATTTTTGGAAAAAAATCTTGATATTAGCAAAAGCCAAATAAATAAATAGAAAAAGACAGCTAGAAATTAAGAAAAATCTAGTTAAAAGAGTTATCTTACTTTGGGACTTCCTTTTTTTTCGTTTTTTTGTTACCATTGATTTATAAGTAAATCTATAAATTATTAAGAGAATGTCTTTATTTTCTTAATTCCTTATTTGTAATTCTGTCTTATGGCAAAATCAAAAAAGATTTTTAAAATTATTTGGATTGTTTTAGTGAGCTTGGTTGCAATCTCAATGATCTTAGCATTAGTTGCCCCAAGCACCTGGTAATCTAAGAACCAAACACTTTCAAGAAAACTTCGGGAGGAATTCTTACCTCCCCTTTTTCTTTCATTTTTTCTTTACCCTTTTTCTGTTTTTCTAAAAGTTTTTTCTTTCTCGTATAATCACCTCCATACAATGGAGCCAAAACATCTTTTCTAAAACCACTTAAAGTTTCTCGGCTCACAATATTACCACCTATTTTTCCCTGCAATGGAACTGCAAAAGATTCTCTTGGTAAAAGGTCTTTTAGTTTTAAAACAATACGCCTCGCTTCGGCGATAGCATTCGCTCTGGGTAATATTCTAGAAAGTGCTTCTTCTTGTTTGCCAGCCACTAAAATATCCAGCTTCACTAAATCCGCCTCTCTATATTCTATCTCTTTATAGGTCAAAGATGCAAATCCTTGTGTAATATTCAAAAGATTTTCATAAAATTTTCCAATAATTTCTCTCAAGGGCATTTCGTAAATCAACATATACCTATCCGCACCAAAAGGATATGATTCCAAATGTTTACTTTCCAATTCAGAGAGAAAATCAAAAACTCTTCCTAAATACGCAGACCCAATAATTATTTTTACTTCTGCCCATGGTTCGGAAAATTGTTTGTATGTCTCAGACCAATGAAGTGGATTATAAATCATAACTAGTTGCCCCTTTTGATCTACTGCTTTATAAGCCACTTGAGGTGCACCAATAACTATTTCTAATCCAAACTCTCGCCTAAGACGCTCCATGGTTATTTCTGCGTGCAAGGTACCCAAAAAGCCACATAAAAATCCCCTACCAAAAACATAAAAATTTTGCTGTTGATAAAATAAAGCCGAATCATTTAATTTTAATTTGGCTAGGGCAATTTTTAATTGTTCAAATTCACTCTGCTCTTCTGGATAAAGCGACACAAATATTTTTGGCTCTGGCTCTTTATAGCCAGGCAAGGGTAATACTTTTAATTCTGGGTTATTAATTGTAATTGTATCTCCAATAATACCAACTTTTTCTGCTTCTTTTATTCCAGTGGCAATATATCCAATTTCTCCAGCTTTTAATTCTGCGATTGGCTTCATTGCGGGGTTAAAAATTCCAATTTCTTTGCTTATCCCAGTAGCCTTGGAGTTAATTAATAATAATTTTTCTCCCGCCCTGATCTTACCATCTATTACCCTCACATAAGCTACTACACCCAAAAAAGAATCGTATTGTGAATCAAAAATCATAGCTCTTAAAGGTTTTGATTCATCAACCTGAGGATTAGGAACTTTTTCAATCACTGTATTTAAAAGCTGTTCTACATTTTGTCCAGTTTTTCCAGAAATTGACATAATGCTTTCTTCTGGTATTTCTAAAAATTCTGAAATTTCTTTTTTAACTTCTTCAACTCTCGCAGCTGGCGAATCAATCTTATTTAAAACCGGAATAATTACCAGTCCCTGTTTCTTGGCTAATTCTAAATTTGTAATTGTTTGAGCTTGAATACCTTTGGTGGCATCTACTAATAAAATTGCGCCCTCCACCGCAGCCAAACTTCTAGAAACTTCGTAATTAAAATCAATATGCCCAGGAGTATCAATTAAATTGAGCATTATTTCCGCCGTTTCTTCGGCGCCCTGAGCTTGTCGATGAGCCCCCTTATCTTTCCAAAACATTTTTACTGGCGCCATTTTAATTGTAATCCCCTTTTCTCTTTCTAAATCCATAGCATCTAAATATTGGGACTTCATTTTACCTTTTTGAACTGTTTCTGTAATTTCCAAAAACCGATCAGCTAAAGTTGATTTTCCATGATCAATATGACTAATGATAACAAAATTTCTAATTTGCACTGTGGTTTTTTATTTTTTTTAAATATCTTAATACAAAATTTATTTCTGGAGATTTTAAGAGATACGTCATAAATAAATATACTATTCCCGAAATAACACAAACAAAAATAAATTGCAATAATACTCCGAAGAAATCGTTAGCAAACAAACGAACAGCCTGATTTAGGGCTATAAAACCAGCTATTCCCATAATAATAGTAGCCATTAAAATCTTTATAAAAGAATTCCAAATTTCTTTTAATCCAAAATTTCCAACCCTCTTTAAAAGATAAATAAATAAAAGTGAAAATTCTAATAACGAACAAAGGTTGAAAACTAAAACCAATCCTAAGACCGGGAAATTAACTAGCCCATCTACATTAAAAATATATTTTATCCAATCAATAAAAAAATTATTGCTATTTATCCAGGCAGGCAAAGAAATTATTAGCTCTCTACCAAAAAGATGAACTGGAAATTGATTGCCTGCACCAAAAAGAGCTACGAATGGGAAAAATAAAACAATGTTTAAAAACATATAAACTATAGCAATAATTGTGGGAGTTTTTGTGTCTTTAATACTAAAAAACCCTCTAAGTAGCACTGGCACTAAACACTGAGTGGCAGTGCTTAAAAAATAAAACCCAAGACAAGCAGCTGTAATTGTAACCGCACTTTGATCAAACTTCCCTGTTTGATAAATAATTTCAACAATTTGATTTCTTAAAATAAAAATCAAAAGTCCCACCGGAAAAGCAACATATAATACTTCTAAAAATGATTGTCTAATATTTTTATAAAATTCTGTTTTTTCATTGTTGGCCCAAAACTTACTTAAAACTGGGAAAACAGCTGTTGCAAAAGAAACGCCCAAAATACCAATTGGCAAATAGGCTAAATTGTAAGATAGATTAAAAACAGAAATCGCGCCCACACCAATCGCAGAAGCGATAAAGGTGGCTACCAAAAAATTAATCTGCGAAGAAGATGAGGCAATAATTCTTGGAACAACTAATTCAAAAAAATTTCGAATAGCAGGATGATTTAATTTTAAAATTGGCTGATATTTATAGCCACAGCTAATTGCCGCTGGAACCTGAATAGCCAAATGCAAAAACGCACCTATAACAACTCCAATACCAGCTCCAAAAATTCCAAAATACGGAGAAAGAAAAACCGTACCCAAAATTATACCCAAATTATACAAAATTGGAGCTAAGGAATAGACAACAAATCTTTGAAAATAATTAAGAATGGTTGAAAAAATTGAAGAAACTCCAAAAAAGAAAACTGCCACGAAAATTAAGCGAGTTAAATCCGCGGCCTTGTGTTGATACTCAAAATTAAAATTTCCAATTAAGGCAGAAATAATTTCTGGGCTCAAAAAGAAAAAAATTACAAAAAATATAAAATATAAAACCGCAAATAAATTAAGAATATAATTGGATATTTTCCAGGCCTCTTGTTTATCTTTTTTTTGATATTCGGAAAAAATAGGCAAGAAAGAAACTAAAATTCCCCCTGCAAAAATAATGCTATAAATCAAATCTGGCATTTTAAAAGCTGCGTAATAAATATCCAAATCAATTGAAGCGCCAAAAGTGCCTGCTAAAAGACGGTCCCTAATTAAACCTAAAAAACGGCTTAAAAAAACCGCCACAATCATAACAAGAGCAGCAATCTTTACGCTTCGCTGTTCCGAATTAAAAAACTCCTTAATAGACATATAATGGATAATAACGCACTTTTTGTTATTTGACAAACCCAATTAAAAAACATAAAATACCCTTGCCTTAATGAACCGAGCAGTCGCCCCAAAGTAGAGTTGCCTTAGGTAATGTACTCTGGGGAGGAAAGTCCGAACTTCTATTCCTTTCCGTAAGGTTAGGTCTAAAAAGGTAGCGGGTAACGCCCGTCTTCGTCCGCTTTCGCGGATAGAAAGAGATGCGAACAGAGACGCCTTATCCTTAAAAGGATGGGCTCCCCTTGGGGAGAGCCCCATAAGAAATTATGGGGGTGAAACGGCTAAATTCTTACCCAGAAGCAAGAGCAAACTCTTTTGCGAAAGCAAAAGAAGAAAAGTAGCTCGCTTGAGGCGTAGAGTAATTTACGTCCCAGATAGATGACTGCATAAAACAGAATTCGGCTTACTAGTTCGCGAAGGCAATGTTAATATCAAAAAACCGATCCCTAAAGGATCGGTTTTTTGTTTTCGATGGCACGATAACAATAACAATATTAAAATAAAATAGAAAAACCTATGTTTGGAGGTCAAACCTCCAAACATTAAAAGAGTCTATTAGGATTTGTTTTGACGCGGTTATCTAAGGCCTGATTTACTAAAGCATCAGCTTCTTTATTTTGTTCTCTGCGAATATGCTTAAAATCAATTGATTTAAATTCTATTTTAAGATTCCAAATAGTAATAAAAAAATCCTGAATTCTACGATCTGTGAGTTTGTATTTTCCTGTCATTTGATTAACCATTAATTCCGAATCTGCCCTGATTTCCACTTCTGCTTGTTTTACTTTTTCTTTACCCAATAATAATTTTAATTTTTTAAGTGCAAAAATAACTGCGCCATACTCGGCTTCGTTGTTGGTCATATCATCTCCCAAAAATTCTCCGTATTTTTTAATTACTTCACCCTTCTCATTACAAATAACTACTCCAATTCCAGCTGGCCCAGGATTGCCTCTTGCTCCACCATCTGTATAAACAACTATTTTCATAAATATTTTAAAAATTATTTTTTTATATAAATATAATATCAGATATTAAGGTGTATATCACTATTGACTTATTTTATATTTATTATATAATAAAGATATCAAACAATTGAGGTGCAAAACAATGTCGTTGTGTCCTGTCTGCGGCCGCGTATATTGCGACCATACTGCCTCAGAAAGGGGGCAAACCGAGAAAGAAATGCTGAGAAATCTCTCAGCTGAAGAAATGCGGGCACTCCAATCTGGAAGCCCAAATTTAAAAGTGAAAACGGCTAAAAAGCACGCTCACGACCCAACAAAAGTATTGTGTGCAGACACTCTTCAACAGAAAGCTGAAGATGCTGTCAGAAAACCACCAAAGAGTGACCAAGGCAAAGATATAATCTTTGACTAATGGTTACTCTCTTTTTTATTTTAGATATAAATTATGAAAATATTTAAAAAGGCAATCCTTGTATTGTTCTAAATTTTCATTTACCACTGTAAAACCAGCGGCAGCTGGATGCCCTCCAAAAGTTCGCAATAGCTCCTTACAAGATTCCATAGCTTTAACTGCATCATAGCCCTTAGGAAGACGCACTGTGCCTCGGCTAAAATCTTTATATTTTTGGTATAAAAACACGGGCTTGTTATAAAAATTGGATAAGCGTGATGCAACTGATCCTAAAAATTCTATATT
>ENA-UOWO01001181-UOWO01001181.1-activated-sludge-metagenome-genome-assembly--contig:-NODE-1181-length-35773-cov-7.325158_pt1 | contig 35773 bp, 32 predicted proteins | sample MGYA00238148_ERZ761564 | MGnify/ENA primary metagenome ERZ761564 (study PRJEB28885, sample SAMN05720194) | activated sludge metagenome | isolation source: Anaerobic digester | place: USA... | reverse complement strand
AGATTTGGACCTTATTTCAAAGATCTAGAAGACGAGATGATTAATCATACAAAAGGAGTGCTTGATAATATTGAGAATTTAGAGCAGGCTACTAAGGAAAGTTTAATTTGGGAATCCCAGAGTTTAATCATCGAAGAATTTCTCAACGGCAATTTATTTCCTCGTAATTTTTATGAGATCGAATTAAGACAGGCCATGAAGGATAGGGAAATTGAAAGCCATCACAAATACATCTGCGACACCTATCCTATCCAAAGTACTGGGAGGATGACTGAGTTCGCTATTGAATCTTACGCCTTGTCCCTTACACCTGAATCCAAAATGAAAATTTATAGTTATGTAATTAATGGTCTTGAAAATCCTGACCAACCATTAGAGAAAATCATTAATTATATTTAAGAGATGATACAAACTACAGACATAGTAAATGCGATAACGAGGCTCGAACAGTCTTTACCAAATATTTGCTTTCCATATTACGCTGGAGTCAAATTATACCCTCCAGATCCATATGATCCCAAAGCCCCGGCTCAATATTCAATTGCTGCAGTAAAATATCTACGAGATATTTCAAGAACAGATCAAGGTGGCCAAATTCCAATCTCTGACTATTCTCAATTGAATATGATAATGAGTGCTTTAAATCAGGTAGAAATTGTTGGGAAAATGCCTTTGATCAATGATATAAAAGCAAAGAATCCACCCGGCAAAGTGATTTTCTACGATTATCTGATTAAAGTGTATAAGGATTTTCAAACTAGACGAAATTACATAACTATTCCCTATGAAGTTAATGCTCTTGCCCAAGAGAAAGTTGCTTATTTAATTGAAGCATATAAAAAGTTACCTCCGGCCCAACAAGCTCAGTTAGGACCTAAAATATCAAATATGATGAATGTGGAAGGTATGTACAAATTGATGCTTCAGGAGAATGATCATATTATTAGGGATATGATTGCTAAATGGCAGACTGATCATAAAGATAAAGGTGAATATATTAAAAATGTATTTGTAAAATTTAAAGAAATATATGCACTTTTTGACAAAAAAACCATAGAAGCTGTTGATAGACTTTTAAGATGGGTAAATTCAAGTTACGACCCCAAATACATTATTGATGTTAATAGCTGGGATCAACAATTTGCTCGAATGGTAGCTGCTAAAAATTTAAATGACAAAATTAAAAAACAAGCTGAGGCTAAAAAGGAAGAAGAAGAAGAAAAAGCAATTGATGCTGAAAGGAAAGCTGCAATTAAACAAGCTGCAGATCCTAACTTGGCCAGAGATGAAAGGCAACAATTATTACTTAGCGCATACGAAGATTTGTTTGGGCCAGGTAAAGATCAAACATTAACAATGGATTTAGAAGCCGCTAAACTCCAAACATTAACACGAGCACTACAAGATTTACCGGAACCTCCAACTGAAGAACAGATCCAAAGTCTGAAGGCTCAGATTGACGCTCTTTACGAACAAAATCAACAATTAATTGCATCATCAGAGGCTTTGCAAGAAAATTTTAGTAAACAACAATGAGCGCAGAAACCAATAATTTACAACCTAATCAAATAGAAATGTCCCCCGAAGTTAAAGAGGCCTTGGATTCATTGAACGAGAAGTTAAAAGAATTAAGAAGAATTGCTGATATGTTGAAGGAGGCAAGCACTAATCTGGAAAACTACCTGTTAGCTAAGCCTAAAGCACAAGAACAGCTTTTATCAAATATTGATAGAGATTCCGCCCCTAAACAGGAAAAGAAATTGGATTCTACAGTCAATTCAGATTCCATGATCGAAAGTCTTGAACAAAGGACTATAAAAGGTAGAGTAAGAAAATTACTGCGCACAAAACAAATAAATGAGGATGCATTTTTTAAGGAATGGTCAAGTAAAAGACAGGAAGAAATGCTCGAGGCTTATGCCAAAAAGGGAATCCTTGGAGCAACTGCCCAAATGTTTACCCCTTCTAGGATACGCCGCAGAATTAATCTAGCACAATTACCAGAAAAGGTTGACGACTATATTGTAGAGCGTTTAGTTAAAATAACTGCGAATAAAGAAGATACAAGTAAGAGGAAACGATTTGCTCTGGCTCTGCAAGCGCGAAGAAGTTTTGAGTTAGAGAAAAAAAAGAAAAAAAAGGAAAGCCTATTTAAAACTGCTGTGTCCATTATTGTTGATAACATCATTGATAAGATCAGGCAAAGAATTACCAAGGTTATCAATACAGTTAAGCAAGGCTTAATAAGCAAAGCTTCAGGTTCTAGACTAGGTCGTAAACTATTAAACTCTAAAACTAGACTAACTACCTCTGAGTTTGGTCTTAAAACCTCATCTGCTATAAAAGCAACCAAGGCAACAGCAAAAGGTATCAGAACTGGAGTTGGTAGAGCTTTTGCAATTGGAGCAGATGTAGTAAAAGGTACAATTAATATCGGTAAGAGTATAACTACAGGAGCCCTATACGGTGGAGTTGCTTATCTGGTATTTGGCGCAAACCCTATAGCTGGTGTACTGATGGGCACTGTGGCTGGAGCTGCGACATTAGGTAAATTAGTAGTAAGCGATAGCACTTTAGCCAAGTTTGGTTTTATAGAAAGATTTCAAACCAAACATGGATATGGCCAATATATGCTCAAACATGGGGGCTGGGATGTTAATGCAATTTCTAAAGCTAAAGTAACACCCATAAAAGGGTGGGGGAGGATCTTTAAGTTGGCTGACGCTGGTACTAAATGGGGCACAGTCGGTAGTGTGCTAGGAGTAGGCATAGCCGCTATAACTGGAATGCCTATAACTGTTGGGGCAGCAATTGGACTGGGTGTGGGATCGGTTGGAGGCATGATCGGTGATAGCCTGCACACCAGAATTATTAATAAAATTGCTACTAGCAACTCCAGATTGTTAAGGACTATGGCAGTTATCCCTACGTTCGAACTTCTGGGAAATGTCCAAACCAATCTTTGGGTAGCCTCCCAAATTGATCTTATTATGCAAAAGTATAAAGGTAATTTAGGGAGATACTTACAGGAAAACTTCTTTGGTGGAGATCCTAATAAAAGCAAATGGGAGAATGTATTAATTGTGGGATCCAATTGGATTAATTTATCACTTGGATTGCCCTCAGTTGTTTTCCCTGTTACTTTGGCTAGAACCGCCTTACAAATTGGGAATTTCTTTGCCAAGAATATGTCATTTGTTATTTCCAATGCAGCTAAACCCGCAGCGTTAGCTTCCTTTGCTGGCCAAGTCGTTGGTACCGCTGCAGGTATGGCGGTACTGTCTGCGATGGGAGTGCCTATCGGAGCTGCCGCGATTATTGGAAGTACAATAGGAGCCTTTACAGGTATGGTTGTAGGAGCAATAATTACAGCCGTTAGCGGTGGATCGTTAGGATGGATAATGTTTATCGCCTCAGGTGTTGGTAGTTTCATTGGTACTATGATAGGGAGCCTGTTTGATAAAGCAGTTGATAAACTAGCGGGGCTTGTTAACGTTGCTTTCGGATCCGTAAGTGCTATTTTCCACCTTCTTACTATTATGCAAGGTAAATTAGATCTAGATAATCTAATTATGATTGTGATCGCTTTAATTGGAATGTTCCAGGCATTTGATAGAATGGGCGTTTTTGAATCTGCCTATCAGTGCGTTGATGTTCATACTTGTAATTCAGGAAGTCAGCCAGGTTATGGCACATCTCCCAATATAATATACCTAGCAAATTATGAGGTAAGTATAATTAATGACTCTGAACTTAGTGCAACTCAGAAAACAAATCTATTTAATTACCTGGATGTTTCGGCTATAAAACTACAAGAAAAATTTGCTGACAAAAAGATCATGATCAACCTTATGAACGATGCCAGTTATGAAATGCCGCAAATGATAATATTAGGTCTTTCTAAAGATCATTTAGACGATCCTAATGATCTTAAAACATATATTGATAATCAATTAGCCTCTTGGGCAATTAACAGTATCCCGAAAGCCGATAATATACAATTTGGCTTAAATTAAGGGGTTGGAGTAATAGTTGCTTCTTGTAACACCTTATTAATTGCCCCTTGAATAGCATCGATCTCTGCATTATTTGTGCCAAACAGATTATCGAGTAGTTTCTTTAACTCCCAGCCATCCTTCATATCCCAATTTTGTGCTTTAGCTAGTGAAGTTGCATATGGAGCAAGATAAGTATCAGCCTGATTGATCTCTGCCTGGCTAATCCTGGGGAAGATAACTCCTATTGGTCTACCATTAGCTTTGACAGTGTCATTATATAATTGTAATTGCTCTGGTTGTGTAATAAAATCCACAAACTGCCAAGCCTCTTTTGAATATTGACTATCTTTAGCTACGGTTTGCCCCCAATAGGTGGGCCAATAAAAATCTCCTCCTCCAGTTAGCTGTGGCATAGTAGCTACCCCAACATCTAGGTTTAATTTATAAAAATCATTATATTCAAGCACATTTATTAATCTCCAGCTGGGAGCAGGATACATAGCCAAATTATTCTCTAGAAAAGCCGCAATATCCTTTTTGAATTTTGGATCCCAAGTTGCATCAAAACCTTCGAGGAAATTCCTATAATAACTTACCGCGGAACTTGCATTGTCATTATCTCCGATCTTTGAAAGCTTAGTAGTTGTATCCACCATTATTACATCATTTTGCAAGAAGAGCTGGTTCATTACCTCGAAGTAAAATTCTGATGTGGCTGGATCAAAAGCGGAAAATCCTGCATAAGTAATATTATTACTTTGATCTTTTACGGTTAGGTCCACTGCCTGTGTTTTTAGATCATTCCAAGTCAGAGCAGGAGCCTGGTATCCTTTTTCTCTTAATTTTGTTTTATTGTAGATCAAGGCGATAGCATCTAAAGACATTGGGAGTCCATATACTTTTTGCGATCTTACAAAATCCCTACTTACGATAGAATAGAAGTCCTGCATATCAGTGGAGGATACTACTGTAGAAGGCGCTGGCACAATTAGATCTTGGAATTTACCCACCCAAGTATTATGAATAGGGAAAATATCAGGAGAGGTTACCACATCCTGATCAGTCAAACTATTTTGTAATTCAGTTTTATACTTATCGATACCATCCAAACCCACTTGAGTATATTGCACTTTGATATTTGGATATTCTGTCTCAAAAGCATCTATAAGTGGTTTAACATTTTCTTCAGGTTCAAAAAGATTCCACCAGATAAGAGTTACCTGGCCCGAAGATTGTGATGGAGTCACAGTTACAGATCCACTGCCTCCACTGTTTCGATTAGCAAGTATTATTAATAGCACAATTAGTAGGACTATGAACACTGCACCTAAAGCTACGATCTTTTTATTCATTACTTATATTTTTACTTTAAAATAATTACATATATAATATTATTACACTTTGCGATAGAATTGGAAATATGGCTACACAGCTTAAAAAGACCACTACACAAGTTAAAAGGATGTTTATCTATTTTTTGATATTCGTCATTGTAGTACTTTTCATTGATTGGTTATCCAAACAATCAGGAATAATAGTAGGTCCTGACCCTGGAACTGAAGTTGATCCAAATTATCCGATCGCAGATAATAAATTCCAACAAATCCCTAAACCAGATTTAAATTCCTTAAATTCGAGCAGTCAAAATATTGGTTTGATTTCAAAAACTACTGCCAAATTCCCTGAGTTCCCACCCGTAGTTTATGTTTATAAAATTAAGCCTGAAAGAGAGTATCTGGATGATGCTGAAAAAGGTAAAGCAACCGCAACAGCATTAGGCTTTACTGGTGATTATAGTGTACTTAATAATGTAATGAACTGGGAGTCGGAAGATGGGACTAGGACATTTACTTTTGATAGATTTCAAAAATATTACAAATTCAAGACGAATACAACCCAATTAATTGAAATGACCAATGAGGATCAGGATTTTGCTATTCAAAGAGCGCTTTCCATATTAGATCGCATTAACATTAAAAAGAATAATCTCGATACTGAGGCGAGTAGAGTAGACTTTGCCTTCAGAGCAGCCGATGGAAGCCTATCAAGTAAGAGCGATAAATATAATTGCGTCAGGGTCTCGTTAAATAAATATCTTAAGGCTATTGAGCCCGTTACTAATACTGTCCCTGATACTTTTATAGATGTCAGAAAATATTCATATTATGACGGTATCGCTACTCTATTATTAAAAGAATACGCTAATAAGCCACAAGATATGCTGCAGGATTTAATTGAATTGGAATATAAGGCTTTGGAATATGAGGATGAGGTTGGAATATATAAATTACAAACTCCGGATCAGGCCTTCCAAGAACTTCAAAAAAATAATGGCTATCTTTATAGGCTACATTTAGTTGGTGATAATTATCTTGGCCAACAACAGCAACTTCAAATTGCTGAATATAAAATAGATCCTAATCTAACTAAATTAATATATATAGAGCCTCAAACTAGAGATTCCCAGGTATTATGGACAAACTTCCTGCAACCATTCTATCTGTTTGAGGGCACAGGTAGGACTTCAAATACTAATAAAGACGCTGTTTTTTCTTTTTTGGTTCCTGCACTGACAAGTTCTGCTTACGCCACAGACAGCCCATAGTAATACACATCGCGCTAAAATACATTGATAAGAAATGGTAATAGGAGGTTCGCACACCAATCCGAAAAATTTCCGAATAATTAGAATATCAAAGTTTTGATATCAAAGATAAAAAACACAAATTAAAAGACGCTACTTACGGCCCTCTTCAACTATGTGATTTACTACGACTTTACAATAAACGGATTCATATTATGATACTAAGAATTAATAGATCTGCTCATTTTAAATGCACGCTTACTGATTCAAAAACGATCTATAGGGGAGACACTTTATCACAATTCATCCACAATTCTTGTTGTGAATGCTATTTAATTCCTGATTGTTTTTATTCTTATACTTAATTATTAATTTAGGTGATTTATGTTAATGATAGTATCAATCTTAGAATTTCAAAGAATGATTGAAGAACATCCACCATTAGTGATAAAACCCATAGTTAATCGTTTTATACTTTCTAACTTAGTTTCGCTTATTGAATATATATAATATAATTTCATAGTTATCATTTTGCTGATGTATTTATCTGATACGATTAGAAAAAAATATCACGAGTTTTGGTCAAGCGCCCCCAGAAACCATAAAGAGGTACCCAATGTATCCCTTGTTCCTAATGTGGACTCAACCTTATTATTTGTAAATTCAGGAATGTTTCCTTTAGCTCCTTATTTAGCTGGGCAACCACATCCTTTGGGTAATAGGTTATATAATCTGCAACGCTGTCTAAGACCGAAATATGAAGAAGTGCTAGAAGTAGGTGATAATAGACACTCAATCATGTTTGAGATGATGGGGAATTGGTCTTTGGGGGATTTTGATAAAACTAGTCAAATACCCTGGATCATGGAATTATATATCGAACATTTCGGATTTGATCCAAAAAGAATATATGTGTCGGTATGGGGTGGAGATGAAGTAATTCCCCGTGACAATCTAGCTATCGAGACCTGGATCAAAACATTTAAAAAATATGGAATTGAGGCTGAATTTAGTGAAGATATATATGATGTGCCTTTTAATCTCGAGCAGGGAATTGATCATAAAGCGAGAATTTTTCCATATCCAAAATCAAAAAACTGGTGGCAAAGGGGAGAGGCAGCAGGGGAGCTAGGTGGGCCCAGTTCTGAGATTTTCTTTGATATGGGGCAACCAGAAAAAGTTCAAGATAAATACCATATTAATGATGATTCAGGAAGATTCGTGGAGATTGGTAATAATGTATTCATGGAATACTTTCTAGATAAAGATCTAGTTTGGCAACCTTTAAAGCAAAAAAATATTGATTTTGGAGGAGGATTTGAGAGGGCAGTAATGTGTCTTGCTAATGTAAGAGATATTTTTGAAACAGACCTATTCTTACCTATTATTAAAAAGGTTGAAGAATTAACTTCTTTAAATTACAAAAAGGATAATGGTGAGAATAACGATTATACGAGTGCTTTCCGAGTAATTGCTGATCATGCTCGTGCTTCCGTTTTTATACTTGCAGATGGCGTGAGGCCGTCAAATAAAGATCAAGGATATATTCTTCGCCGCTTCATAAGGCGTATGATTAGGTTTGGAAAGAAATTAAATATTGAGAAAAATTTTACTTCTGAAGTTGCTGTGGTAGTTGTTGAGCGCATGAAAGATATCTATCCTCAGCTAGAGCAAAATAGAACTCAAATTATTGAATTAATAACAGCAGAGGAGAATAATTTTAGGAAGACATTATCAAATGGCCTGAAGGAAATTGAGAAATTTAAAATCAGAAATGAAAGACTGGATGGTAAAAAGGCATTTTACTTTTATGAGACTTATGGTTACCCCATAGAGATGACCATAGAGGAGTTTGCACTAGACGAAAATGAATCTGAAAGAGTACTTAGTGAGTTTAAAAAGGAAGAGGAGGCCCATAAAGCTATGTCTCGAAGTGGAGCAGAACAAAAATTCAAAGGAGGACTAGCTGATCAAAGTGAGGAGGTAATTAAATTGCATACAACTCACCATCTGCTTCTAAATGCCTTACAAAGTATAGTATCTCCAGAAATTAAACAAAGGGGAAGTAATATTACCGGAGAAAGACTTAGGATCGATTTTAATTATTCCTCAAAATTAACACCGGAACAAATTGAAGCTGTTGAGAAGAAAGTTAATGAAAATATTTCTGCTGGATATAAAGTTGAAAGAATAGAGTTAAAGAGGGAGGATGCTGAAAAAATGGGTGCCGAGATGGAATTTGGGCAGAAGTACCCTGAGATTGTCAGCGTTTATTTTATTAAAAACGATAAAGGAGAATATATTAGTAAAGAATTCTGTGGAGGACCTCATGTAGAGAACACTTCAATTATTGGGAAGGGGAATAAAAAATTCAAAATCGTTTCCCAGGAAAATATTGGTGGTGGTATTAGAAGAATTAAAGCCAAACTAGTCTAAGATGGAGGAATTTAAAAAATATTTAAAACAATTAAATATTAGCTTTCTGGAAAATGAACCTCTTGCCAAATATACAACTTGGAAAGTTGGTGGTGCAGCAGATCTATTTCTAGAGGTTAAACTTGCTGATCAAATCCAAGATTTAATAAAAAAGCTTAACGATCTTAATATTCCTTATTACATATTAGGTAGTGGTAGCAATGTTTTGATATCAGACCAGGGCTTTAGAGGGGTAATAATTAAGAATTCAATAAGTGGCATTGAAATATACAATGAAGAACAAATAGATTCTCAGCCTAAAGAAGACGTAAAAGATGTTCGCCTAAGTCAAATTAATAAGCAGGAGTATTATTCATTTGAGGACCTAGATTACGATGAATCTCAGGAACCTAAGGTCAAGGTAGCAATATACAGCGGCACCTTGCTTTCTCTAGCAATCAACAATTTAATCTCCAACAAAGTTACTGGTCTGCAGTGGTTTGCAGGTATACCCGGTACAATTGGGGGTGCGGTGTTTAATAACATCCATGGCGGCAGTCATTTCTTTAGTGAATATCTTACTGGTGTAGATATTATTGACGAATTTGGTGATATAAAGTATTTATCCCATGACGAAATGGGGTTTGGCTATGATCATTCTAAATTACAATCCGATCATAAGTTCATCCTGAAAGCATATTTTCAACTATACAAAGGAGATGCCAAACGAGCTCAAGAAACTGCTATAGCCTGGGCTAGAGCTAAAAAGAAAAAACAACCATATAATTCAGCGGGATGCTCATTTAAAAACATTGATAAGCAACAAATGTCTGATCTAAATATACCTAGTAATAGCTGGGGATATATAATTGATAATATTTTAAAGCTTAAAGGCACCAAAAAAGGACAAGCAATGATTTCTAATAGTCATGCAGCATTCATTGAGACATTCCCTGGAGCTGTAGCAGAAGATGTAATGGCGCTTCTAGAATTAATTCATCAAAAAGCTTCTGAAACAATCAATATTACCCCAAAGACTGAGATATTCTTTGTGGGCTTCCCCAATGACAGAATAAAGAAATTCCAATAAGTATGAAGAAAGTGATTTAAATTGCATTCTAATTGTTTACCACCCGATACAATAGTCTTATAGTAAAAATTGATGTTTAAAATGCCCGTCCTATAGTTTCATAGATTTGCATATTCTACCTGGTTGTATTACAATTTTTGCCACCAAGAGACAATGTCTGACAATATGAAAAATAATAAGACAACACAAATCGCAGTTAGATTACAACCCGAAGAAAAGAGGCAGCTTTTTTATTTTGCTACTAGACTTGGGATATCTCCCTCAGCTTTAGTAAGAAATCAGATCAAGACCATGCTTCAAGAGCTTGAAGAGAAAGTTAAAGACGGCTATTACTCGAATATAGCTGATATGGCCATTTTGGAAGGGCCAAAGTACGAACAGGAAGAGATAGAAAAGATGTTTAAACCTGAATAATTAATAATATGGGTATTGTATACACAACGAAAGCTAAAGAAGATTTAATTAATATCGACTGGAGAGTTAGACAAAAAATCGTGTCTACACTAGGGAAAATCCACGACACTCAGAGTAAGCACTCACTTTTAAAAATGCATAATAGTGATTATTATAAACTCAAAATTTCTAACCATCTGGTAATAGGCACACTTGAAGAGCATAATTTTAATATAATAACGGTGGTTGAAGAGAAAAGGATAAAATATCCTGATTAAATAATGCAAAAACAAATACAATTACTTCCCAGTGATCTGATCAATAAAATAGCAGCAGGAGAAGTTGTTGAAAGACCAGCCTCCATTTTAAAAGAATTATTGGAGAATTCCATTGACGCTGGCGCTACAGATATAGCTATTGAATTAGAGAATAGCGGCATAGACAGCATCAGCGTTAGTGACAACGGGACAGGTATGAGCAAGGAGAATGCCAAAATGGCCCTGCTTCAGCATGCTACTTCTAAAATTTCTCAAGTTGAGGACCTAGACAACATCCACACATTGGGTTTTAGAGGAGAAGCACTTGCAAGCATTGCTAGTATTAGCGATGTCTCCATTCATACTTTCGACGGAGAAACTACGCCTTTAACAATTATTTCCAAACATGGAGAAATGGAAATAAAAGATGGGCCAGCTAGGAATAGGGGAACAACAGTGAAATCGAGCAGAATTTTTGGTAATGTACCAGCTAGAAGGAAATTCTTAAAATCAGAGAATACTGAATATCGCTATATCTATGATACATTCCTGAATATTGCCCTAGTTAATCACGATATTCGCTTTAGGCTTATTAAGAATGGAAAGCAGGTTCAAGAATTAGCTAGGTCTCACGATCATAAGCAAAGAATAATGCAAGCTTTCCCGAGTATTAAGGCAGATGATTTCAGTACAGTAAATTATCAGGATGCAAAGCATGGTCTAGATGGATATTTACTTAAACCAGGAGCTTCCCTCGGATCAATTCCCAAACAGTATTTCTTTTTAAATAATAGATTTATTAAAAACTCTCTGCTTTTTAAAGCTGTAAAAGAAGGATATGCCACCGCTCTTATGGTACAGGACCAACCAAGTTTCTTTATTTATTTAAACATCCCCACTGCTGAATTCGATGTGAATGTCCATCCCCGAAAACTTGAAGTTCGCTTTGAAAATAGTAATCAGATCTACGGGCTAATTAAAAAAGCAGTACAATTTAGTATCGAAAAAAGCACACAGGTACAGTTAAAGGAAAGATTGCCTCAAATAGATAGGTATAAATCGTCAAACAGCGGTAAAAATGATATTAGAGCAAAAGCCGGGGCAGCTCAAAGCTTCCAGGACTTTAAAAAACCAATGCCAAGTATCAGTTCCAGTTTGGAATTCACTAAGGATCTTTTAAATGAGACAAACAAGATATCTAAAGATTTTCCCCAGGAAATACGCAATACTAATCAATCTATCAGTTCAGCTATGCAATCCTATATGCAAATATTTGATACCTACATCCTTACCGTTAATGATGATAGCCTTTTAGTGATAGATCAACACGCCGCTCATGAGAGAATAAATTTTGAAAAAATGAAAATAGCTCTAGAAGAGCAGGGGATGCTTCAAAAACAAGATCTTTTAATACCGGAACAGCTAAGCATTAATGAGTCTGAGGCTCTTCTTCTAAGAGAAAGAAATGAAATACTTCAAAAAATTGGGTTCGAATACGAGATTAATAATTCTAAATGCATTATTAATTCTATTCCCTTACTAATATCAAAAGCTGACCCTCTTAAAGTCTTTAGTGAGATCCTAGCCGAACTAAAATCAGGAGAAGAGCAGGAAACTACAAGCTGGAGAAGGACTAGTGACAAATTAATATCTACAATGGCCTGCCATGCAAGTATAAAAGCAGGGAAAAAGATGGCCCCAATCGAAATAGAAACACTACTTAAAGATATGTTTAATTGTAAATTACCCTATTCCTGTCCCCATGGGCGTCCAATAATTTGGGAAATAAATCAAAAAGAAATTGAAAAAAGAATGCGCAGAATTCTTTAATAATTTGTTCAATTTCATTCCACTCGAGTTTAAATGAGCAGGGCAAAGATAGTATATCTCGAAGAAACAGAAACAATAACGCATCCGGCATGCCAGTGTAGGAGGCACTTTTCGCCTACGTTCAAATTGTTAGCACATATTATTTTGACCCGTTTAAATTTCTTGACTATTTTATACCTATATTGCTATACTGATATTACAACTAAATAAGCAAAAGGCAGTAAAAATAGTTAAAAGTGCAAGCAAAAATGTCTCCCAACGGAGGCATTTTTGTTGGTATGGCAATTTTTAGCACTTAAAGATATAATCTAGCAATAATTATTATGAGTAAATCAATGAGCTATTTAATTCCCTCGGTCATTGAAAAAAGTAGAGAAGGGGAGAGGGTTTACGATATTTATTCCAGATTATTGAAAGAAAGGATAATCTTCTTAGGTACTGCTATAGATGACCAGGTGGCTAACGCAGTAGTCGCCCAATTATTATTCCTTGATAAAGAAGATCCTCAAAAGGATATCACCCTATATATCAACAGTCCGGGAGGACATATCTATGCAGGCCTAGCCATTATTGACACCATGAAGCTTGTCAAACCAGATATAGTAACTGTAGCCATTGGCTCAACAGCTTCATTTGGAACAGTTATTCTTTCATCCGGAACTAAAGGTAAAAGGTTCTCCTTGCCAAATAGCATGATCCATATTCACCAGCCTCTAGTAAGTGGGGGCATCTCCGGCCAGGCAAGCGATATCGAGATCGAGGCTAAAGAAATATTGCGTCTAAAAGATCTGTTAACAAACATTTTAAGTAAGAATACCGGTCAAAGTTATGAACGCATCACCCAAGATTCAGATCGTGACAAACATATGAGCGCTGAAGAAGCTTTGAAATATGGGCTGATCGACAAGATAATAACCTCTAATGACAAATAACTTAGTGCAGTGTATAATTTTTTAGTATTTTGGACACTTAGCTCAGTTGGTAGAGCATTCGCTTGACGTGCGAATGGTCACAGGTTCGAGTCCTGTAGTGTCCATTTTAATAAACTTCAAATGAACGACGCTTCTCAAAAACAAGCAGCTCAGGAATTGATGAGACATAGCATGGCTCATATATTGGCTATGGCAATTATAAGGCTTTATCCCAATACGAAGATCGGGATTGGACCTGCCATTGAAAACGGCTTCTACTATGAGGTTGATGCACCAATCAAATTGACTATGAAGGATTTACCTAAGATTGAAGCGGAAATGCGGAAGATCATTGCTGAAGAATTGCCATTCAAACAGATAATAATACCCAAAGAACAAGCTTTTGATACCTTAATGCAGTCAGGTCAAATATTTAAGACTGAACTACTCAGGCAAATTCCAGATGAATCAGTTAGTTTCTTTAAAACTGGAGATTTTTATGATCTATGTCGCGGTCCCCATCTTGCACATACCGGACAGGCAGGGTTTTTTAAATTAACCAGGATTTCTTCATCCCATTGGCTAGGTGAAAAGAACAGACCGAAGCTACAAAGGATCGAAGGTGTTGCCTTTAATCAAGAACAAGATCTTTTGACCTATCTTGAATCTCAGAAGGAAATAATTCAAAAAGACTATCGCAAGATCGGACGACGTTTAAATCTAATAACATTTGATGATGATATTGGAAATAATCTCATGATCTGGCTTCCCAAGGGAGATATTATCAGGGAAGAATTAAAAAAATTTTTATTTGATAAATTATCAAAATTAGGGATTATTAAGCTCTCAACTCCTTCTTTGGCTAAATTCACTCTATACCGTGATTATTTCGAAGATTCCAAGGTCAGAGATCAATATTTGGCCCTGATAAAAACAAATAGAAATGAGTATTTATTTCGAAATGATTCTTTCTTTCATCACGCAGTTGTTTTTAAAAGCACTAAAAAAAGCTATAGACAAATGCCTCAAAGGTATGCGGAATATTTTGATCTATATAAGCAGAATCCTGCCGAAGCCCCAATGGATATTGAATACAGTCAGACCTTACAAACAAATATCTTTTGCAGAGCAGATCAAGTAGAAGAAGAGATCGGGACATTACTTGGGCTTACAAGACAGTTGCTTCAATTCATAGGGGTAAACGACTTTCAGATCCTAGTAAAGCTAAGCGATCCAAAATTGAAATCAACTAAAGAGAATAATCCTAAAAACATGCTGAAACTGCTTGAAAAGACTTTGGCAAAACAAAAGCTGGCCGCTAAGATAGTGGCCTCAGATTACTATAACAATGGAGCTGAGATTGGTTTTTATGTTAAAGACTTGCTTGGTAATTTATTAAAGATCTCAACTATTCGCATCGATAACACTTCAGCAAGCAAAGAAGAGCTTTACTATATTAATAATGATAATCTTAAGGAAATCCCGGTAGTAATTCGTTTCAATTTTGTTGAATCATTCGAAGCTATGCTGAAAATCATGCTGGAAAAAAATGAAGGGATATTCGATGTATGGCTAGCTCCTGTACAATGTGTCATTATTGCGATCTCAGAAAAATTCCATGAACAAGCTTTAAATATTCAAAAACAATTATTAAATGTTGGATTGCGAGCTAGCGTTAATTTGGAACCTGAAACCATGCAGAATAAAATTAGAAGAGCCGAGAACGAAAATATACCATACATGTTGATCCTAGGAGAAAAAGAGGTTAATACAAACTCAGTATCATTAAGGCAAAGAACCGGTCAGGAACTGGGGTTGATCAGAATTGAAGAATTTATCGACAGAATTAAGGATGAAATCTCCCAAAAAGCCTTTTAAGCCCACTCTGCAATTGTAAATTGCACGATTCTCTGATAATATTAATAGACTATTTTGACAATTTATTTATTTAATTATAGTACCTTTTAGAAGACCGTATAGACAATTTAATAAATACCAACCTCAAAGACAGGATTCGAGATACAAAATCAACGAGTCTATTACTGCAAATACTTTAATGGTCATTGATTCGGATGGGACTCAATTAGGGGTTTTGAATAAGTTTGAGGCGTTAAGGATTGCAAAAGAACAAGAATTGGATTTGATCGAGGTAGCGCCTACTGCCGAACCTCCGGTTGCAAAAATCCTTTCCTGGTCCAAATTCAAGTATCAGCAGGAGAAAAAGAAAAAGGAAAATAAAGGAAAAACAATAGAAATGAAGGAAATGTGGTTTAAAGCATTTATTGGGGATGGCGACTTTCAGCATAAGATTGAAAGAATAAAAGAGTTTCTAAGTAAGAAACATCCTGTTAAAATTACAATTAGAGGAAAGGGTAGGGTCCAAGCTGTTCAACTTTGGGCTCTATTGGAAAGGATTAAGTTAGCACTTGTAGATTCAATTCAAGAATCTAATGAATCGGCAAAACAAGAAGGTAGAAATATATTTTGGATAGTTAGACCAATTAAGAATATTAAATTAACTGAAAATGAAAGCAAAAACACACAAAGCAACAGCTAAAAGATTTAAAAAAACCGCCTCAGGTCAAATAAGGCACTATTCTCAAGGTGATAATTCTCATCTTAAGGCCAATAAAGATAGAGGTCAAAAAGCCCGTAAAAAGGGCAGTCATGTGTTGACTAATAAAGGTGATATTAAAAAAATCGTTAAATTAATGAATAAATAATTATGAGAATTAAAAGAGGACAAACCAGACATAGAAAACATAAGGCGGTCTTAGCCCAAACCAAAGGTTATCGCTTAAGTAATAGCAAACTTTACAAGAGGGCGCATGAAGCAATGATGCACGCAGGCCAATATTCCTTGACCCATCGCAGACATAGATATGGTCAGTACAGAGAACTATGGATTGAGAGAATAAATGCTGCCTTATCAGGCGAAGGGATGAAATACTCAGAGTTCATTAACGCCTTAAAGACAAAGAATATTGAATTAAATAGAAAAATGTTATCTGGTCTAGCTTTAGACCATAAAGAAGTATTTTCTGCAGTTGTGGCTAAAGTAAAATAATTTTGCCGTCAATATGGAAAACTCAAAGGTCGAGGATTTATTGTCTAAGATCAATACCCTGTTAGATGAAGCAGGTACTAAGATTAACGCAGCTGATAATCTACAGATATTAGAAGCATTACGCGTAGAATATTTAGGGAGAAAATCTCAATTAATTGATATATTAAAAGGCATTAAAGATGCCGAACCATCTCAGAAGGCTAAATTAGGACAAAGATCCAATTTGGCTAAATCCCAAATTGAGAATAAAATTCAGGAGAAAATCAAACAAATCAAGGAAAAGGAACTCAAAGCTATTGAACTACAAGAAGAGATAGATATTTCAATCCCCCCGTCTGGTATCAAGAAAGGCCATAAACACCTCATTACAACTACAATTGAAGAGGTTGAAGATATTTTCATGCGAATGGGGTTTGAAGTTCACTATCCATATGCAATAGACGATGATTATCATAATTTTGAATCCTTAAATATTCCTCCCGGGCATCCTGCAAGAGATTCTTGGGATACTTTCTGGACTGAACAGGGTAAAATTGCCATAACACACACCTCTTCAATGCAAAACAGGATTCTTTCTCAACAAAAGCCACCTGTAAGGGCTATAGTCATAGGCAGATGCTTCAGGAATGAAGCTACCGACGCTAGACATGAACATACTTTCACCCAAGTAGAGGGGGTTTATGTTGATAAAGGGATCACATTGCCAGATATGTTAGGCACTCTTAAAGAATTCTTCAGTAAATATTACAAAAAAGATTTGGCAGTAAAATTTACTCCTGATTTCTTCCCATTTGTAGAACCTGGGGGCATGATGTCTCTTAGTTGCATTTTATGTAACGGTGAAGGCTGTAAAGTATGTAAACAAACAGGTTGGCTAGAACTCTTAGGCTGTGGCATGATCCATCCCAAGGTATTGGAAATGGCCGGAATAGATCCTAAAACCTATTCCGGATTTGCCTGGGGATTTGGATTAGAAAGACTAATCATGCTAAAAAACAATATTAATGATATTCGTCTTTTCAATAGTGGTGATCTTGATTTTATTAAACAATTTTAAAGATGCTGATTTCTCATAAATGGTTAAAAAAATATCTTCCCACTCTAGATGAGTTAACCAAAGCTCAAATTGCTGAGAGCCTCACCACAAAGTTAGCAGAGGTCGAGCAGATCATTGCCATTAGAAGAGAAATTGACAAGATTATTGTTGGTGAAGTTCTAGAGGTCAATAAAATTGAAGAAAGCAAGAAATTAACATACTGTAAGGTTCGAGTTAGTGACAATACTATAAACGACATTATCTGTGGAGCTCCTAATGTAAAAAAGGGGCTGAAGGTTGCTGTTTGCATGCCTGGCGGTAGAATTTACGATGCTCATGATGAAGGAAAGACTATTGAGATCACCCAAAAAACCATGTTTGGGATTACATCAAATGGAATGATATGTTCTGCCAAAGAATTAGGAATAAGCAATGATCACGAAGGTATTATGGAATTAGAAGACCAATTAGTTCCAGGCACTAATTTAGATGAGATTTTAAAAGACTTTGTTTACGAGATAGAAAACAAATCATTATCTCACAGGCCTGATTGTTTTTCTCACGAAGGGATTGCCAGAGAGATATCGGCAATATTAAATATTCCTTTTAAACAAGATGAGATTAATCAACCAATTGTTCCTACCTCTGAGTTACCATTCGATCTTAGCGTTAAAGTTGACAATAAAGATTGTGAACGATTTAGTCTAGCCATCTTATCAGATATTAAAGTCAATAAATCTCCTTTATGGTTAATTTGTTTATTAACCGCTACTGGATTAAGAAGTGTCAACAATATTGTAGATGCCGCGAATTATATTATGTTTGATAAAGGCCAGCCTTTGCATACATACGATTATGATAAGATCACCTCAAAAAAATTAATAGTAAGATATGCCAAAAACGGGGAGAAGATGAAAGCTATAGATGGAAAAGAATATAGATTGGAAGACGATATGATGGTGATCAGTAATGGCAATCAAGTTGATGATATTGCTGGCATTATGGGAGGGCTAAGTTCAGAAATAAGCTTCGAGACTAAAAACATTTTAATCGAAGCTGCAAACTTTAATATGTATTCAGTTCGTCGAACATCGAGGAAATTAGGGATTAGAAGCGAAGCCAGCACTAGATTTGAGAAAGGTCAAAATCCTGAGAAAACGGAAAACTCAATCAAACAGGCTCTCAATTTAATTTTGGATCTTGCTGAAGGAGAAATTGCTCATGAGCTAATCGATTACTATCCTAATCCTCGGGAGCAAAAAGTAATTGAATTGGATTTGACCCTAGTAAAAAGGATTTTAGGAATCGATCTTCCCGTTAGAGAAATTATTGATTATCTGGAAAGAATAAATTGTGAGATCCTTGATCCTGAAAGAGTACCTAATATAAGTAGCACTCCGGAAAGTAATCTTCCAATAAGTGTTAAAATTCCAAAATTTAGAGGAGATTTAAATATCGAACAAGATTTACTTGAAGAGATTGCCCGACTGTATGGATACGATAAATTAACTCCAACATTGCCCGAAAGAGACTTACAAGCAGTTATTCCAAATAAAGGACTTCAAATCAACAGATTAATTGGAGAAATCATGGCTTCTGAAGGATTTGATGAAATTTACTCATATACTTTCATCGGAAAACAATTATTGGAGCGACTGAGTTTAAATTCAAAAGATAATGTAAAACTTATCAATCCACTTTCACCTGAATTGGAGTTGTTAAGAACTAGTTTGATTCCAAATTTGATCGATAAAGCACTGTTAAATGCGAGCAACTATGACGAGTTTTCAATTTATGAAAAGGGCAGGGTAATTTTTAAGGATATAGATCCTGAAACCAAATTGAATATTCAGCCCGAGAATATTGCCGCTTTATCTTTTTCTAAAGAGCACAAATTACTTTTTTATCAAATTAAAACAAGCTTGATGTCTTTGGCAGAAGGTTTAAATATTAATCTTAAATTTAGTAAAACGATTAGAGGAAGATTTGAAAATCTTAAAAACATTTTCCATCCTGGTAGAAGTGCTGGGATCTATTTAAATGAGGAGATTATTGGTGTCATTTCTGAACTTCATCCCAAAATTAAAATGGATTTAAATATCAAAGGCAATATTGCTTACTGGGAATTAGATTTAAGCGCAATTTCCAAACTTGCTACATTTAGTAAAGAGTACAGCCCAATATCAATCTATCAAAAAGTTAAAAGAGATCTGAGCTTTTTTATCCCCGATAATGCTATTTATTCAGATATCGAGAACTCGATAAATTCCCTTAATCTTGAATATTTAATTGGGATCGAGTTTAAAGATATGTACAAAGAGGAAGGGAATAAAAGTATTACAATATCGTTGAAATTTCAAAGCCTGGAAAAAACATTGACTGATACAGAAATTAATGATCAAATGGATAAGATCGTTAAGGTTCTGGAAGAAAAAATCAAAGCAAAAGTCAGAAACAATTAAGGTCTAACTCGCATTGCTTCCTCATTACTCTTAATATTTTGTCCCTGCCTGCTTCCTGTAACATAGAGAGTATAATTACCAGGTGCTTCAGGAGCGGTAAATATACATGTACCACTATTACCTGAAACACAGGTGCCTACTTTGGTTCCATCTAGGAATAGGGAAACGCCTTCTAAAGCTAGGCCGGAAACCGAATAGCTATAACTAATTGTAACCTCTTGAGAAGGAGAGATATTATTCAGATTGCTCGTTCCTGAAATTGAGATAGACCCTAACACCTCGATAGGAACCGTTGTTGTGCCCTCGTTGCCAAGCGTGTCTTTAACCACAAATTTAAGATTATGCATACCTCCACCAATGGTTCCAATACTCACAGAACCAGAATAGGGGAGGGTTGTTGCTGTGAGTAAAGGCGTTGACGAATTATCCAGATAAACTTTTACTGAAGTAACACCAGCACCAGCATTTGGAGTGTAAGCATTGAATTGAAGATTCACGTTGCCCCCAGTCACCAATTGACCTGAAGTTGGCGCTGATACTGCTGCCCAGGGAGAGTCTGTACCACTGGGATTTCTATTGATTGTGCAGTACTCAGTAGGCACTATACCATTAAGCTCAGGCTTACTTTGGACATAAGTATCAAGATATGATTGCAGTTTAGTGTTTGGCATAATGTACTGCTTAATATTCACAGTTGTTGCTAACCCCATATCAATGTCAATTTGCCTAGCTAAATGATCTGGCTGATCAGTACAGACTGTGTATGGTTTTACATTAATATAAGATGGGACTGAAATATCAACTATCCCCAAATCATTTCCTACACCTTCGCATGTACCTTCAGCACCTTCACAATTAGATTTAGATACTACTCCGGCTGGCCTTGAGAAGGGGGTAGGGGGGAAAGTATTGCCGATCCTAAGTACAAACTTAGAGATCCAAGGTCGAGCCGATCCGAAACCTGAGGCTCCATAAGACATTGGTTCATTATTATTATTGCCTAACCAACCCAAGACAACAATTTCTGGGGTATAGGTTGCAAACAATGTTTCTTTATAATCTTCGGATGTTCCAGTCTTACCTGCGATATCTCTATAGTCCCAACCACTATAATCCTTACCTCCATTGCTTTTATTTACCCCAGGACCGCCTCTATTGGCATTCAAAATGTCATTAATTATGAAAGTACCTCTTGGATCTGCAACCTGTTCTTCTTGTGGCTGATAATTAAAAACTTCATTGCCATCTCTATCTACTATCTTTAATACGGCTTCATGTTTAACTAGCTTGCCTTCATTGGCTAATACTCCATATGCTTGAGCATGTTCGATCAACTTCACATCGGCTCCCCCTACAACAATTGAGGGTCCATAGCCTCGAGGGTCATTTAAGGTTGTGTAACCCCAACTTTGCATCTCCTGCACAAAATTAGCAACTCCTAATTGATCGACCATATAGATTGGAGGAATGTTCTGCGAATCAGTTAATTGTTTTCTGGCAGTCCTAATACCTGTAAAGTTGTTACTGTAGTTCTTTGGCTTATAATTTCCAATCTGAATAGGAACATCTGGGATCATTGATCCTGCTGAAATCAGCCCTTTTTCTAATGCATAGTAATAGAACATTGGCTTCATACTAGACCCATAGGATTGAAGTGTATCTAAGATATTTACCTCTGGAGCGAATTTACAGGATGCACCACTGCAACCTTCTGGAGAAGATGTCCCGAAATAATCTTTTGAGCCAACCATCGCTAAGATTTCACCGTTTCGAGGATTCATAGCAATTAAGGCAGCATTCTCAGCTCCAAATTTACTACCATAAGCATCAACACCTTCTTTAACCTGTTCCTCAGCAATTTCTTGATAATCAAGATTTAAAGTTGTAGTTATTTTATATCCCCCCGTAGACAGGGCTTCTTTAGAGAATGGTTCACCATTATTGTAACCACGCTCCATGAGTAATTTCTGCACATAAAAAACAAAATGAGGAGCTTTCAATTCGTCCTTCTTTTTTGCAGTTGTGTATACTAATTCAAAGTTTCTGGCCTCCTCGATCATTTCAGTTGTAAGGACATCTTCTGTAGCACCTGTCTCTTCTTTAATTGCGGCATTAATTTGATCCTTATATTTCTCCATCTGACTTAGAACATACATTTGCCTATCTTTAACTTTCTGTTTAGACTCAGCATTTGCCGACCGGGTAGGGGAGAGGTTATTGGGATCTTGAGGGATTGAGGCCAGAATAGCATATTGAGCCAGGTTTAATTCTGTAATATCTTTTCCAAAATATTCATAAGCAGCTCTTTTTACTCCATAAATATTGCTGCCTTCGGGGATTACATTTAAATACATCTCTAATATCTCATCTTTGCTTCGTTGTTTCTCAATCTCTAATGCCAAAATCACTTCTTTGATCTTTCTCTCCCAACTTCTTTCATTAGTAAGAGCTGTTTGTTTTATTAATTGCTGAGTTATGGTAGAACCTCCACATGCAGATGTTTTCGCCAAATTAGCTATACCACATCTAATAACGGCAATAAGGTCAACACCAGAATGCTTATAAAAATCGATATCTTCAGCGGCCAGTAGAGACCATTTCATTAATTGTGGGACTTCCTCCATTTTAATAGGGTCGCGATTTTCATCACCATATATTCTGTATAGCAATTTCCCATTCCTGTCGTAGATTTCACTAGCAGCGCTTTTTTGACCGAAAGGCTTGTCTGGACTTGGTAATTGTTCAGTAAGAGTTTGTAACCAGCCAAATAGATAAACACCTCCGACTATCCCAACAATTAAAAGCACCGTCAGAAATACATAGAAAGCCTTTTTAAACTTAGCCTTATTTATCCTTAACCATTTACGTTTACCTGAACTTCTCATAGAAGTCCATTTCCTAGTGTAGGGAGTTTTTCTTTTGTTATTTAACTTAAATTTTGAAGTGTAATAAGCCATATTGGCATATGAACAATAAAGAAATTATAGCAACTTTGTGCTTAAAAAATAAGTCGAAATAAGTGTACACCAAAAAAGATTAAGTATCCGAAACTTAGCCGAATTTGCACCATTAAATAACTACAATCTTATAGTAATTATTAATTTGCATTTATGATTATTAGTAATTCTGATATAATAAGCCCGAAATAGGGAAGGGTGCTTGAGTGGTCGATAAGGACGGTCTTGAAAACCGTTATCCGGGAAACTGGATCGCGGGTTCGAATCCCGCCCCTTCCGCCATTAATACATTATATATATCTCCATGGGAAAAATTATTTACGGTGTTGATCTTGATTCAACTGTATCTCCTTTACAAGTTAGAGACGCCATAATTGAATGCTTCTGGTTAGCACATTGTAAAGACACAGGCCTGGAAGATAATCCTGCATCAGAAAGAAGTTATTGCCGATCAATTATTGAAAAGATCTTCAAAGATAACAATTGGGACTTTGCTAATCCTACAAAAGAGAATATTTTGGGAACAGTTAATGCACTAGCAGAATTTTCAAAATCATTTAGAGATCCAAGCGTAATTCAATCTCATTTCAGCGAGATCATGGAATTAGTTAATAAATTGCAATAAATGGGAAAAGAGGCTTTAGTAATAATTGGGGCCATAGCTTCCTTAATAGCAATTGCTGGATATATTAAAGATACTATTAAAGGACAGACCAAGCCTAATCGCATCACTTGGCTTATGTGGGCAATAGCTCCCATGATAGCATTTTCAGCCTCAGCTAGCGAGGGATTGAGCTGGAGTCTTCTGCCAGGATTCATTTCCGGCTTTGGACCTCTTTTAGTTTTTATGGCATCATTTTTAAATTCCAAATCATATTGGCAACTAAAATCTTTTGACTATATCTGTGGTTTATTATCTTTATTAGCCTTAATTCTCTGGGCTATTACTAAGGATATTAATGTAGCGATCTTTTTCTCTATACTAAGTGATGGGCTAGCAGCTTTTCCTACTCTTTTAAAAGCTAAGATAGCACCCCAATCTGAAACTGCCTCCCCATTTATCGTGGGTATGTTCAGCGGACTAGCCGGGATAATTGTAGCTGATCAATTTATCTTTAGTGAAGTGGGATTTAATTTCTATTTAGTAATAATAAATATATTACTTTCTTCTACAATAATTTTAAGTAAAAGGGCACAAAATGCAGGATCAAAATAATAAGGGCAGTTTAGAAAAACTTCATAAAGAAGAACTCATAGGGCCTTTACTGAAACTACTTTATTCAAAACCTGCCCCAAGTAAAACTCTAAATGATATAACTTTTAATAGACTTATCGAGCTTGAATCTTTAAATATCGTAGATCACAGGTCGTTATGGATTGGAGCAATAATTGCCGATCTATTCATTTACGAGGCCAGGAAAGCTAAAGATCTAAAAACGCATCTCCCCTTAGCTATTGAGTTTGCTAAGCAATTCATCAAAGAAAAAGAGATCTCAAATAATAAGGGGAATATCATATTAGAAATAATTGAAACACATCACGGAGGGGCACAATACCACATCGAATCTAAGTTATTCAAGATAGCCGATTGTCATAAATTCCTAGAGCCAGCAGGATTAATTGATTTAATCAGCGATTATTATAAAAATGAAGGCAATAGTCTTTCTGAAAGCATAACTCTTGCTAACAATAAGCTTTATGAAAAATTCAATCTAATTCAGGATATCAAAGAATTAGATAGAGGGTTTGATATAGAAGCAAGTTTTAATATAAGTCGAGAATTTTTAGAAAGAGCCCAGCTTATAGCTTCCTCACTAAAATAACTATCCCGTAAATTAATGTGGATAGAGCACAATTTCTCCCTCCTCTTCGGCACGTAATAGGGGATTAACTTTATTGATCATCTCCATAATGCCTTCAATTCCCACAAAAGTATAAGTGCCAATAATTTGATCAATCATAATTAGTTCATTCGCAGAAAAATTTTTTAAACTTACATTTTTTAAAGGCAAATATTTTTGATCGGGGAACTTGTAATTTTTAATATTTAATAATTCTAACCTGTTATTAACCATTAACTCACTTATAACCTGGTCATACATTTTAATAATAGGGGACCCATTCTTTTTAATGAACCTAATGGGCACCATAGGGAGATTGTTGGATTTGAAATATTTATATTCCATCAAAAACACCAGCTTATGAACGAAGGGATCAATAAATTGAGGATCTGATACTAACCGATAATATATATAATGTATTAGATCCGAAAGCTTGAGCAAAGACTTAGAATCATCAAGCACAATCTTGCCACTTACTAAAGAATCAACTAGGGCAGATCTTATATTATTATTAGCAGTATCTTGAGTAGCCAGTAGATCAATAATTCCTACATTAAAAAAATCAGCCAGCCTCTTAGCCTGTTCCAAGGTGATATCCGCCTTATTTGCTTCAATTTTATTATAAGTTGGTCGTGATACTCCAATTTTCTTGCTTACCTCATCTTGAGTCAAAAAGAACTTCTTCCTTAACTTTTTTATAAATCCACCGATATTGATCTTGGATGGCTTCTCAATCTTAATTTTCATAGTTTGTAAACAATATTAACTTTTATATGTTACTTTATTTTACAAATTAATACAATTTCTCTTGCTTAATAGTATGAAAATAGGTAATATTGTTCATATTGCGCTGTCGTTGCTTACTTTTTGTTGTTATCCTATTTGTTATCAGGACTCCATGAAACGAATACTATTAAGGTTATGTCTGGGACTAATTCTTTTAATTGCTCCTCTAAGTATTAGAGCTGCTGAAGTTGTTGAGATCACCCCTAAGGAGACCTTAGTAAAAGAAACGGATATAGGCAAGACTTTTGAAATTGAGCTGAAAAACAACAGCGATAAGACAATATCTTTAGTAGCACGAGAAGTTAGGATAAATAGACTAAACAATGAAATTACTAGCGTGGATGCTGGTAAAGAGGTCCTGGAAATGATGGATAGCAAGATCCAGATAGAATCCGGATCCACTTTTACCCATAAGATTCGGATAAAATTTAGTTCCCAAGACTTTGCTGTAAGTTATCCAGCAGTAAAATATCTCAGCGATGATAATTCCACTGAATTAGTTTATAAAATTGAGGACCAGGCAATTTTCTTAATTCAAAGTCTGGAGGGTGATTACAAATTAGGACTAGACGCACAATTAGCAAATCCTGATATTACAACTTCAAATACTGTAAAGTTGCTTATTACAATAAAAAATGAAGGCGAAAAGTACTTTATCCCGGATGGTACTATGTCCATATACTTCAAAGAAAAGCCCATATTTGAGCAGAAATTAACTGACCTAATCAATAAAAGACTTTTTACCGGAGAAGAAATCAGTTTAGATATAGAGCATATCCTTGAAGACTCAACTTTACAAGCAATAGGAGAATATAAGGTTGAAGTAAAAATTAATAGCGACTATTCTGCAAATCAAAAGATCGCAACCATTACCTTTATGTATATACCTTATGAAATTATAACCAAAGCAGGTATTATAATTGGGGGAGCCTTAATCTTCATTAGCATCATTATCCTGATAAGGAAGATTAAAAAACATTGATTTGAAATTTTTAATAAATCTTTATTGCAAAAGACGATATAATTAACTATTAGATGATTACTAGTATGAACAAACCAGACATTGACACCTCAGCGGAGGCTATAGATAGATTTTTTGATAGGAAAATCGATACTATACTCCCCAGCAATGAGGCCTTTAGACAATTATTAATGAGTGGTAAACAACTCAAATTCTATATGGGTGCCGACGTGACTGCTCCTAGGCTTCATATAGGTCATATAATCCCTTACCTAAAAATGGCCCAACTCCAAAAAATGGGGCATCAGATAATTTTCTTAATTGGTGATTTTACAGGGAAAATTGGAGATCCCACTGATAAAAGCGCGGCAAGACGTAAACTAACTGATGAGGAAGTAAAGACAAACTCGCAAGCTTTTATAGATCAAATTAAAGCATTGTTCGATTTTGACGACCCTGTTAATCCTCCACTAATTAAATTTAATTCTGAATGGAATAATAAGCTAAGCTTTGCTGATGTTATCGAGCTTGCCAGTAATTTTACTGTTCAGCAAATGCTGGAAAGAGATATGTTTGAAAAGAGAATTAATGAGAATAAACCGGTTTACCTTCATGAATTCCTGTATCCTCTTATTCAAGGATATGATTCAGTAGCAATGGAGGTCGATGGGGAATTCGGAGGGAGTGACCAAACCTTTAATATGCTTGCCGGAAGGACCTTATCTAAAGCACTGTTGAATAAAGAAAAATTTGTACTCACAATGAAACTTCTGCTTTCAGCTGATGGGATAAATAAAATGAGTAAGAGTATTGGGAATTGTATATTTATTAACGATCCAGCTGAAGAGAAGTACGCAAAGATTATGGCAATTCCAGACGACTTAATCATGCACTATTTTGAACTTCTTAGTGATTTGAGTGACACAGAACTGGAAGCGACCAAAATTAGAGCCCAAAACGAGCCTATGACTGTTAAGAAAGAACTTGCTTATCTTGTTGTTGAAATGTTCAATGGGGCAGAAGAAGCAAAAAATGCACAGGAAACATTCAAAAAAGTCGTTCAAGATAAGGAGGTCCCAGACGATATCCAAGAAGTAAAAAAACAGGATCTAGAAAAAACACTGCAATTGAAAGAACTACTAGTAAAAACAGGTCTAGTAAATAGTAATAGTGAAGCCAAACGATTAATAATGGAAGGAGCGGTCGAAATAGATGGAATCAAAGAAACCGATCCTAATAAAACCATTTCCTTGGAGAAGGCATCCTTAATCAAGGCTGGGAAAAGAAAATGGATTAAATTAATTTAATTATATTGCTCATGTCACTACTAAAAAAAGGCTCTAAAACAGAAAAACTCATTTGGTGGATTATAACCATCACAATCATTGTTTCAATAGTATTTGTCCCGCTACTTGCTGTAATTGCGTAATAATTGAATTGACCACTACAGATCCAGTTACAACAATACCGTTTATTGGGCCCAAACAGGCTCAACTTCTAAGTAAATTAGGTATTTTAACAGTAGGGGATCTATTAGAATATTATCCCGTTTATTACAAAGACACTTCTAAAACAGTTAATCTAATTGAATTAAATAGAGACTTTAAACAAACTGTAAAAGTCACAATTGAAGATATTAAAAACATCAGGATCAAAAATGGGAAATTCATTCAAAAGGGGATTGTGTCTGATAATACAGGAAGTTGTGAAGTTACCTGGTTTAATCAACCTTATTTAACTAAATCTTTGAAAAAGGGGATGGAGGTACTGATCTCAGCGAAATTGGATGTTGCAAGTACCAAGCCCATAATTATTTCCCCTGAGTATGAGGTTGTTAAGGAAGAAAATATTCATTTAGGAAGAATCGCACCAATATATCCGTTAACAAAAGGCGTTTCAGCAAAATGGCTAAGAACTAGATTTGCGTTTTTAGTTAAAAAGCTCGAGGATATTTCTGGTTTAAAGACCCTACCAAAGGATATTGAAGAAAAGTATCAGCTCATTTCGACCCCGAAAGCACTTCAAGGTATCCATATGCCCAAGAATGAAGATGATATTGTGAAAGCGAGAAAAAAACTGGCTTTTATGGAGCTAACTGAGATTTATCTGAAACTTTTTAAAGAGAAACAACAACGAACAGCCGCCAAAGCGCCGGATGTTGCAAAAGTAGGGGATAGGCAAGAGTATTTTAAAAATGAATTCCCTTATGAGCTCACCAAAAGTCAGATGAAAGCCCTTAGCGAGATTAATCAGGATTTGATTGACGGAAGCCCAATGTATAGGCTACTTCAGGGAGATGTGGGTAGTGGGAAAACCATCGTTGCACTATTAGCAGCCGTACCTATTATGGAAAGTGGATATCAATGCGTAATACTTGCACCCACCTCAGTCTTAGCTAAACAGCATTACCAAAATGCTTTAACAATATTCAAAGAGCACTATAAAATTAGCTTAATAACTGCAGAAGATTCCCCATCAAACAATTCCGATGCTGCAGATCTGATAATTGCAACGCATGCGATCTTATACAATAAGGAGAAATATATTAAAAATTTAGGACTATTAGTGATTGATGAGCAGCATCGATTTGGAGTCGAGCAAAGAAGAGAGTTACTGGAATTAAAAGCTCCAGAATGTAAGCCTCATCTATTACATATGACTGCCACCCCAATACCTAGAAGTGTAGCCTTAACTCTGTTTGGGGAGATTGATGTTTCGATCATTGATAAACCTCAAGGAAGATTAGATCCAGTTACAAGAATCGTGGAACAGGACAAAAAAATGATTTCCTGGGAATGGATAAGCGAGCAAATCAAAAATGGAGGACAAGTCTTTTGGATCTGCCCTCTAATCGAAGAGACAGAAGAGCCTGATGATTCCACGATCAAAGTATTAGATCAAACCCAAGCACTTAAAAAGCTTTGGCCAAAATTTCGTATAGAATATTTACACGGCAAGCTTAAGGCCAAAGAAAAAGATGCCATCATCAAGGATTTTCAGGAAGGAAGAATAGATGTTTTAGTTTCAACAACTGTTGTAGAAGTTGGTATTGATATACCCAGAGCAAATATTATAGTAATTGAGAATGCTGAACGTTATGGGTTAGCTCAATTACATCAATTACGGGGTAGAGTAGGGAGGCGAAATCAAAAATCATGGTGCCTGCTATATACTCCAATGTTAGATAATGAGAAAATTCGATCAAGATTAACATTTTTTTCCCAGGAAAATTCCGGTATCAAAATTGCTGAATTTGACCTAAAACAAAGAGGGCCGGGGGAGGTATATGGCACGATCCAATCGGGTATACCTCAACTAAAAATCGCTAATTTCGGGAATACCGAATTTCTTGCCCTGGTCAGGCAAGCAGCACAAGAAATATTAAATTATCAAATAAATTAATGGATACATTTCAAGCAATAATTCTTGGACTAGTGCAGGGACTTACAGAATTCTTACCCATCTCCAGTTCAGCACACTTGGGTATAATCGCTTATATCTTTAAATGGGAAGAACGGCTTCAACTGGATATAATTCTCCATGTCGCCTCATTAACAGCATTAATAATATATTTCCGGAAAGATTTAAAGAAAGTATTGCTCGGTCTTATCAATAAGGGGAGCCAGAAGGAAATAGCCAATTCCAGGAAATTTGTTGTTAATGTAATTATCTCACTTTTACCCTTAATCCCAATTTATCTACTATTAAAAGACTGGATTAATTCTATTCAAGATTTTTCTCAAACAGCTTTAATATTTTTAATAATATTCGGTGGGTTTTTAATATGGGCGGATCTCAGAAGCAGGAACAATAAATCTGGACTTGAAGACCTATCTAAAACTCAAGCATTATTAATCGGGTTAGGGCAGGGGATAGCTTTGTTCAGCGGCGTTAGCCGAAGTGGGATTACGATCACTCTGGCTCTTTTAATTGGGCTTAAAGAAGAGGCTGCAAAAAAATATACGTTTTTATTATCTATACCAACAATTTTAGGGGGATTTCTTCTAGAAATGCTTGATATTGTTAAAGGAGATTTATCTATATCACTAGATTTTAGTTTGCTTTTAGCTATAATCTCTGCTTTCATAAGTGCATATTTGGCCTTGATAATTCTTTTTAAATTGGGTGACAAGATTAAACTCTCATATTATGGAATATATCGTATAATCATAGGGTTAGCCTTATTATTGTTCCTTTTTTAAATTAATCATGCAAAAAACGTCTCTAGTGATCGTACTTGATGATATTAGATCTGCTTTGAATGTAGGTGCAATTTTTAGAACTGCTGATGCTGTTGGAGCAAAAGAATTAATTTTATGTGGTATTACACCTTATCCACCACATCCCAGGATACCTAAAACCGCTTTGGGCGCTACTGAAAGTGTGGCCTGGAAACACTGGCCTAATAAAACTGAAGCAATTCAACATTTAAAAGAGCAGGGGTATAATATTATCGCGGTTGAAAAGACCGAAAAGGCACAGGATCTATATAAATACAAATTTCCTGAGAACACAGCATTAATATTTGGGAATGAAATTAACGGAGTAAGTACCGATATTATTGAGAAAGCAGAATCTGTGTTACAGATACCTATGCTGGGAATTAAGGAATCCCTTAATGTGGCCACCACCGTAGGGATTGTTTCGTATGAATATATTCGTCAACAAAACTATCAATGATTAGAGTAATTGCTGGAAAATTTAAGGGAAAAAAGCTATTAGTCCCAAAATCTGCAAAACCAATTACCGATAGAATCAAAACATCAATTTTTGATTTAATTAAGGAATACGTTGAGGGCGTTAATGTATTAGATTTATTCGCCGGTAGTGGCAATTTCGCAATAGAAGCTTTAAGTCGAGGTGCTAAAAAAGCTGTAATTGTTGAAAACGATCCCGAGGCTTTGGGTTGTATACGGACTAATTTAGATAAATGCAATTTAAAACTTCAGGCAGACGTAATTAAAGCCGATGCTTTAAACTATTTAAAAATCCCAAAAGCCACATTCGATATCATTATGCTTGATCCACCTTTCCCAATACCAGTTGAGAACAAGATCCGATTATTAAGGTTAGCATTAAAGCATCTGAACAATAATGGATTATTGATATTTCGCTATCCTGCACATGAGAATATTAAAATTAAAGATTCAGAGGGCATAATAATCTACACAAAAAAATATGGCATATCTCAAGTTGCCTTTGTTACTAAGGCTACAAAAGCCTAAATCACTATATTATTAAGCCTATTTATGTTAAAATAGGCCATTATTCGAAGTTAATATTTAAATAAAAATGGGAGCACTACCTAAGAGGAAAATATCAAAACAAAGAAAGAATAATCGCAGATCTCATGATGCTTTAAAGGTATCAGGTCTTTCAGTTTGCCCAAACTGTAAAAAGAGCAAACCTGCTCATGCAGTATGTCCAAATTGTGGTACATACAAAGGTACACAAGTAATAAAAGTATCCTAAAGATGCAAGAAAAAGCTGATCCAAGACATAATGCCAGGGTTTTATCCCTGCAATTGTTGTTTCAGGAAGAATTTAAAGAAAAGCATCAACTTAAACAAGGAGCTGATCAGTTCAGCCATCAAGTAGTTTCTGAGATTGATGAAGAGAGCAATTACAATAGGGAATTAAAAGATTCCTTGATTAAGAACTTTGAACAGAATAAAGAATCAATAGATAAAATAATTGAGAAATTGGCTCCAGAATGGCCAATCGCAAAAATAGCCACTGTAGACTTAATAATACTACGCCTAGCTATCCTGGAAGGATTTATTTTAAAAATTACCCCACCAAAGGTCGTTATAAACGAAGCGATAGAATTATCAAAAGAATTTAGTAATGAACAGACAAGAAAATTTGTAAGTGGCGTACTTGGGAATCTATACTTAAATCAAAATATGTATTTAAAGAATAATGATGAATGAGTCTGAAATTAATGCACTGAAAGATCTACAGGAAAAGCTTCAAGTTCATTTCAACGATTTAGAGCTATTAAAGAATGCGCTTATTCATAGATCATATCTTAATGAAATCCAAAATAAAGATAATATGGCCCATAATGAGAGACTGGAATATTTGGGGGATGCTGTTTTGGAATTAATAATTACAGAATTCCTTTTTCATACCTATCCTGATTTTAAAGAAGGAGAGCTGACGAGCTTCAGAGCAGCAACTGTTAGGACCAGCAGCCTAGCTGAAACAGCTCAATTATTAAAGTTAGGAGATTATTTATACCTTAGTAAGGGAGAAGAAAGGACCGGGGGGAGGCAGAGGCCGTATATTCTAGCAAATACATTCGAAGCTTTGTTAGGAGCAATATTTTTAGATCAGGGTTTAGAAACTGCAAAAGATTTTGTAAGAAGAGTATTGATCCCCAAAATCTCTGAAATTGTTACAAATAGACTTGATATTGATTCAAAATCAAAATTTCAAGAATTAGCCCAAGAACATTATGGGATCACACCTATTTATGAATTGATATCCGAGAAAGGGCCTGACCATGCTAAGGAATTTATAATGGCAGTTAAAATCGGCTCTAAGATCTTCGGGCAGGGTAGTGGGCACAATAAACAAGAAGCGGAATCAAGTGCTGCTTTGGAAGCTCTGAATAACTGGCCTGATCTTCTCGAAAAATTTAAAAAGATCTAAGCTCTGGTTTGACTTTTCTGCCAATTTCTCTACACTATAAATAGTATTTCTTGCATCAAAGTTGAATGTATACTGAGAACAGAGAGGAGTCCTCTTTTAAGCCGGTATTCTATTTATTGATAATCACGTTAATTGTGATTATCATTTATTTCTTCCTTACAAAAAGTAATTTCATATTAAAACAGGCTACTAACTCTACTACTGATATTGAAACAGACAATAATGCTAATGGATTATCAGATCAATTAGAATACTTAGCAGGAGAGAATAAGATCCTCATAGCTTCAGATGATGGTAGCGTTAAAGAATTAGCAATTGGAGATATTATTCTAATCCAAACTCAATTAGGAGACACGATCACTGCTGAAGAAATAGCTATGGAAGCAATTGAATTTAAACATTGGGCTAGTAATGATTGCTTAAGTGGTCAAATCCCAAAATACAATGGAATGAGTTGGATCTGTGCTGAAGATGAAAGCTTAGGATTGTTCGAACCGACAATAACTCCTACTGGAAGCCAGTTAGATCCAACCGCATCTCCGCTGCCCGGGACAACCATTTATCCAACCACAACACCTTTACCCGGTGAGAGTAGGTTGTCCATAAGTGTTAATGGGACTGATGTTAAAACGGTTTTTTTAAACTATGATGGTGTACCTATATCTGAAGCCAACTTCCAAGATCTCAATAGTTATCTAACAGGGGTAAGTTTTAATACTGCAACTGGAGATCTCACATTTGCCAGGAATGAACTAGGAACAATTACTGTCGATTTAGATGGGAGATATATTACTGCCTCATCTGTAAATGTTTTAACCAATAAAACTTTTAATATCACAGAGAATGAAATAAATGGGGAGCCACTTAGGGTACCGGTTTTCAATAGTGCAGGAAGGATGATCAGCTCTAATATTATTGCTGATGAATTAGGATTTCTTACAGGCACAGACTCAAACATTCAAGATCAGCTCGATCTTAAGGTGCCTAATTTGAGGGAAATATTAACAACTCTACCTTTAAGAGGGGGAGGGGATTTAACAAATAATCTTACTTTATCAATAGATCAAGCCTCTAATGCTAGTGATGGATATATAACTGCCAGTGATTATTTGGATTTCTCCGAAGTTAATTGGGAGGAAATTGTAAACAATCTTGATAGTTATCTAGATTATAGGCCAAACGATATACAATGTGCCGACGACGACATATTAATTTACAATTCTGTAACGCCAGGATGGTTATGTGCCTCTTTTTCTACGGGAGGATTATTAGCCAGTCTAACAAATGGGAATGGCATCACTACTTTCTCGTATGATGGTAGCAATTCAACGACAGTTGCCCTAGGTCCCTTAACATCAAATTGGGTTCAAAGTGGCTCATACGATATCGTTAGTGGAGTAGGGACCTTTAACAACACCTCAGCAGCTGCCGATTTATACATAGCAGGCAACATTGAGAATGATGGGACCTTGTATACTAATAATCTTGTTGCCAGTGGCAATATTGCTTTCAATAATGCTAACTCTTTCAGATTAAGAGAATCCACAAACGAAGCAACGACTTCCTGCGCTTTCAGTGGGGAACTAATTTTAGATACCTCAGAGAATAAGATCTTCACATGTTTAACTCCTGGAACACCTGGGTCCTGGATGGATGTAGCATATGCAGCAGCAAATTCAGGTCCATCACAAATTGTCTTAACAACCAATAGTTTTGATGGCAATTTTACTTTCACTGGAGGATATGTAGGTTATCAGGCTGCTAACATGATCTGTAACGCACAGCTAAACGGCAGCCATATGTGTCAAAGCAGTGAGATCATCTCCTATATTAATAATTCAAACATCGGAAGCCTTGATGGTAGCAATGCCTGGGTAGCAGAAGGTGCTCCAGGCTATACAGCTAATGCCAACGATTGTTCAGGCTGGACTAATAATTCAACAACTTACCTAGGGGCATTTTGGTATTTCATCGCTGGTGGTGGCGGGAATGGATCTTTAATCAACTGCTCCCAATTAAAACCAATTGCCTGCTGTAAGTAATTTTCTAAATAAAGGTTGCGAATCTGACCGGTTATAAGCTATAATTGCCTTGTTTATTAAAACGGCTTCTGATAGAATTAATAAGCCGATTTCATTGATATTTATAACTATGTTAAAGATTCGATTATCAAGAACAGGAAGAAAAAATGCAGCTAGCTATAGACTCGTTGTAGCTAATCAAAGAGACAAACGTAATGGTGAATCTCTTGCCATACTTGGATTTTATGATCCTAAAACAAAACCAGCCACTATTGTTGTTAATAAAGACGAAACAAAAGAGTGGTTGAAAAAAGGAGCTCAACCAACTGACACAGCTAGGGCAATATTGGTTAAACAAGCAATAATGCCTAAATTAAGAAAGTTGAAAAAGTATAATTTAAAACCTGGGAAAAAAGCTCAAGATAGAGCTGCTAAAAAATCAGAAACTGCCTCAAAATAAGCCTATTAAAATTGATTTTCTTTAACAATGAAAGAATTACTTCAATA
>ENA-UOWO01001180-UOWO01001180.1-activated-sludge-metagenome-genome-assembly--contig:-NODE-1180-length-35777-cov-8.915234_pt1 | contig 35777 bp, 28 predicted proteins | sample MGYA00238148_ERZ761564 | MGnify/ENA primary metagenome ERZ761564 (study PRJEB28885, sample SAMN05720194) | activated sludge metagenome | isolation source: Anaerobic digester | place: USA... | reverse complement strand
TGGATCATCCCGGCGCCGAGGAACTGGCAACTGCCGGGATTGTGATCCGACGCGAACGCCCGGGCGATGATCGAGGCGGGACTGCCCGTCGCCGTCGCGTCGGATCACAATCCCGGCAGTTGCCAGTTCCTCGGCGCCGGGATGATCCAGACCCTGGCGATGCTCCAGCTGCGGATGACGGCAGGCGAGGCGTTGATCGCCGGCACCCTGCATGCCGCGCACGCCCTCGATCTCGGGGACGAGACGGGAGCGATCGAGATCGGCCGCCGGATGGACCTGGCGCTGGTCTGCGCCGACTCGTGGCGTTCGATCGGATACCGGGCAGGTCAGAACCAGGTTCATACGGTGATCGCGAACGGCACCGTGGTGATGACGCCCGACGGGTTCGAGCTGGAGTGATCCCGTCATGATGACTCCGGAGACACAGCCATGATCATCGTGATGGCCCCCTGGGCCACGGCGGATCACAAAAATAAAATACTTGATCACATACAAACGCTGGGGCTCGATGCCCATCTCCTCCAGGACGAGTACCGTTCGATCATCGCCGTCATGGGCGACGAGCAGCCGGCCGTCGAGGCGACCTTCGAGACCTGGGCCGGCGTCGAGCGGGTCATGCCCGTCCGGCAGCCCTTCCAGCTCGCCTCCCGCGAGTTCAAGCCCGAAAACTCCTTCGTCCGGGTGGGCGGGGATGTCGTTTTCGGGGGCGACGAGATCCAGATCATCGCCGGGCCCTGTGCCGTCGAGGACGAAGGGACCGCGCTGGCGATCGCCGCGGCCGTCAAAGCCCAGGGCTGCAAGCTGTTCCGGGGCGGGGCGTTCAAGCCCCGCACCTCGCCGTACTCCTTCCAGGGACTCGGCGAGGAGGGCCTGCGCATCCTGAGCCGGGTGCGGGAGAAAACGGGGCTGAAGATCGTGACGGAGGTGCTCGACGTGCACGAGGTCGATCTCGTCGCCGAGCATGCCGACATGCTCCAGGTCGGAACCCGGAACATGGCCAACTACCGGCTGCTCAAGGCGCTGGGGGCCGTGCGAAAGCCGGTTCTGCTGAAGCGCGGGATGAGCTCGACGATCAAGGAGTTCCTGATGGCCGCCGAGTATATCCTGGCAAATGGAAACCCGAACGTGGTGCTGTGCGAGCGCGGCATCCGGACATTCGAGAATTACACCCGGTTCAATCTCGACATCAGCGCGGTGCCGGCCGTGAAACGGCTGTCGCATCTGCCGATCATCGTCGATCCCAGTCATGCGACCGGGCAGTGGCGGCTCGTCGAGCCCGTCGCCCTCGCCGGGATCGCCGCCGGTGCCGATGGCGTGATGATCGAGGTGCATACAGAGCCCCAGCATGCCCTCAGCGACGGCAGCCAGGCGCTCAAACCCGAGCGTCTTCCGGGGCTTCTGGAAAAGATTCGCGGCATCAGCAGTGTTCTCGGCCGTCGCGCAGCATTCGGCTGAACGGAGAGGGGGAAGGGCATGACCGGTCACAAGTTCGATCCTCAGCATCATCACAAACTCGACAATCCCGAGCGGCTGAAGGTGTTCGATCCCGACGTCGTTCTTGCCGGTCTGAACCTTCCTGCCGGAGCGCATCTCGTGGATGTGGGCGTCGGGACCGGGTTCTATCTTCCCGCGCTCAGCCGTCTCGCAGGTGCCGCTGGCACCGTCACTGCCCTCGATACCGAGCCGGCGATGCTCGAACGTGCCGCTCACCGGATCCGGGAGCTTGCCCTGTCCAACGTGACGCTGCTCCGGTCCGCCGAAGACGAGCTTCCCCTCGAACGCGGGACGGTGGATTTCGCCCTTCTGGCGTTTGTCTATCACGAAGCCGAGAAGCCGGGAGCCCTGCTCAGGGAGCTCCGCCGTGTCGTCAAAGCCGGCGGCCGTGTCTGCATCGTCGAGTGGACAAAGGCCGAGCGAGACAAGGGGCCGCCCGCCGATCACGTTCCGTCGCTCGATGATATCCGGGAAGAGGCGGTGCAGGCCGGCTTCGTCGTCGCCCGGGTCGACCAGCCGAGCAGCTACTGTTACGCCATCCATCTGGCGTGCTGACGGAAGGGCGCGAACGATGTCGCTGACGCAGCCGGAAACCTCCCCCTCGACATGGGTGAAACGATTCCGGCTGCTGGAGGCCGGGATCACCCTCCTGTTTTTCGCGGCATTCACGGTGCTGTTGTTCTCGGGATCCCTCGACGGTCTCGAGAACCGGACGCTGGACTGGCGGTACCGGGCCCGATCCACGCAGCAGGCGAAGGCAAAGATCGCCCTGATCCTCCTGACGGACGAGTGCCTGACCCGCCTCGGGAGCTGGCCTCTTTCGCGATCACTGTATGCGAACGCCGTCGATCGGCTGGCCTCGGCGGGGGCGAAGGCGATTGCATTCGATATCATATTTGAAGACGTCTCCACGGGGGATCCGGCCGGTGACCGGGCATTCATCGAGAGCTGCGCCAGATACGGGCGCGTGGTGTTCCCGCTCGTCTTTTCGGAACTCCAGGTATTCGAGGATCCGGCCTCGCCTCCCCTTCTGATCGAAGAGGTGCGCCCCCCCTTCAAGGGGCTTGCGGATGCGGCTGCCGGCTTCGGGTATATCAATGCCGATTTCGATTATCTGAACCCGGATGGGGTCATCCAGAAGACGTTTCTTGTCCATCGGTATGAGGAGCGGTGGATCCCGAATTTCCCGCTGGCGGTGGCCGAGCTGCTGCTGGGAAGCAAAGCCGAGATCGGGGAGCGAGGCGTCTCGATCGGCGGGCGGCAGCTTCCCCTCATCGATCTCCCCCCCTGGAAGCCCGTCAAGAACTCCTGGCATGCAGCCACCGGCAAGGCCGTGTACATCAACTACCTGGGTGAGCGCCTGAAAGAACCCTTCGCAACGGTCACCTTCGCGGACGTGGTGGAGGGAAACTACGATCCGGCCGTGTTTCGGGATGCCGTCGTGTTCGTGGGGCCCTCGGCCGTTGGGCTCGGCGACCTCCAGCTGAGCCCGCACGGTCTCAAGCCCGGGGTGATCGCGCACGCGAACCTGCTCGAGAACATCCTGGCCTCGAACATGCTCCGGGCCCCGTCGATCCCGTCGCAGACGGGCATCATCGGCCTGTTTGCGCTGGTGACGTTCGGCATCCTGTGCTGGGAAGGGGCATTCCTCGCTTCGACGGCCATTCTGGCAGCGTTCCTTGGCGGGTATGCGGGCCTCTGCTACCTGGTGTTTTTCCGCCAGGGGCTGATCCTGCCGATGACGATCCCCCTCCTGATGTCCGTCCTCTCCTACGTGGTCGTGCGGTTTGCCCAGCTGATCGCGAATCTCCGCCGTGCGAACGCGATCCTCACCGACCAGAACATCCGGCTCGACCAGCAGGTCCGGGAGCTGATGGCCCTGCACGCGGCGGGCAGCCGGTTCCCGGCGATCCTCGAGATGAACGTCCTCTCGACCGAGGTCATCGGCAAGTTCTGCGAGTTGTGGCGTGCGGATGCCGGGCTGCTCGTCTACTTCGAGCCCCAGACGGGCCAGGCCCAACCCCTCGGCCAGGTCGCGGGCAGCCGCGGGGAATCGTATATTCAAGAATATAGAAACGAGCTGGCCGAGAGGCTGAAGCTCGTCTTCGAGGAAAAACGGCAGGTCACCCTGAAAGATTCGCACCTGTATACGACGTATCTCCCCCTGCTTGTGGGCAGCCGGTGCTGGGGCGCCGTATGTCTCCACGAGCCCCCGGCAGGCGGACCGCCCTGGCAGAGCGAATACTTCTGGACGACGCTTCTCGGCATCTCCGGCACGGCGCTGGAAAACGCCCGCCTGTATGAGATGGCCCGCGAAGTCTCCCTGGCGCGCCAGGTCCAGGCGAGCTTCCTGCCCAAAAAGCCCCTCGAACTCAACGGCTACCGCGTCTTCGGCAACTCACGGCCGGCGACCCAGCTCGGTGGCGATTACTTTGATTACTTCATCGTCGACGAAAAATATCTTGTCGTATTGATTGCCGATGTCATGGGCCACGGCGTTCCGGCGGCGCTGGGCATGACGATCGTGAAAACCTCCGTCCTGCAGCGCGCGAAAGAGGGGTTCTCGATCGAGGCCCTGGTGAACACGATCAACGACACCCTGATGAACAGCCAGGAACGCCGCCTCATGGTGACCGCCCAGTTCACCGTCATCGATACGGTGAAGCACGAGTCCGTGATCTACCACCGCGGCCACGTTTTCCCCTTCCGGAGAGCCCGGGACGGCACCTGGTCGCAGCATCGCTGCATCATCGCCCCCCCGCTGGGAGTCAGGAAGCAGGCGACGAACCCCGGAACCCCGGTCGACATCCTTCCCGGCGACCGCTGGATGTTTTACACCGACGGCCTGTACGAATCGCTCGGGGAAGGGGAGGAAAGCGAGATGAAGATCGCGGCTCTCCAGACATATCTTGGAACCCGGCCTCTGATTCCGATCACCGAAGCCTGTGCGGATTTCCTCGACCATCACCCCTCCTTCCTGACCGGGCATCCGCAGCCGGATGATTACACCGTTCTGTTGCTCGAGCGCGAGCAGGGCGCATAGGGGAGGAAGAACGTGTTCGAGAAAATCAAGATCTTCGATTTCGGGACGGTCGCGATCGCGGGGATCATTCTGTTCTTCCTGGTATTCCTCGGCTGGATCATTGCCGGACAGATCCTGCGACCGCTGTTATTCCCGACCATGAAAGAGGCGTTGGACCCGGCACATGATAAGAGCTACCGGCTGGTTCCGACGCTGCTGTGCCTGGCGGTTATCTACGGCCCCTTTGTCGCCGGCTTCTGGTGGGCCTGGCGGAAACCGGCGCTGTTCATGATCGAGCCCGACGGGGAATGGGTCATTCGCAACTTCCTCTATGTGCCGCTGCTTCGGGTGCCGGCAGGCCAGCCCAGGCAACTGGAGGGCTGTTTCCATCGTGAATACTACGAGGATTCGGAACGAGACTACTACGCCTCGGGGGAGGTGCATGTTTTGTTGCCCTCCCTGCCCGGGATCGCGATCCGAGCGACCTGTGACGAACTGCCCGACGGCAGGCCGGATTTCTTCGAGAAGTTCGGGTATGCGACCGACACGCAGTTCCTCTCCGGACCTCATGAGGGGCTGATGACTCCGATGCACACCTGGGGAGCCTCCGGTCCCGTCCTGCTTGCCGAACAACCCGTTGCCGGTCCTTCTTCCACCGCTCCCTGACCGGCAGAACGAACCTTTCCGCACCTCATCCCGTCTGGAACTCTGCTGGCCAGATGGCACCGATCTCTGTTCGGTTCTATTCCATGAAATCTGTGTCATCTGCGACATCTGTGGATCGGTATCTTGTCCCACTCGTTCTCTTCACTCTCCTCGAAGGGGAAGGTTCCCGGGGTACTCCGGGGACAGGGATTTCCGGATATAATGAAAAGAAATCATCGAAGGGGCAGGGAACGATGCGTTTGAATCGTCTTGCGATCCTGGTTTTGATCGGCATCATGAGCGGATTCACTCCGGCTTCGGCCGGCGAGTTCAAGGACTGGCTGAAACGCTCGAACGGAGAGCATTATCAGCAGGCCGGCCTCCAGATGGTCGACCCGCGGGGCGACGCGTACCTGATCCGTAAACTCGACCAGATTCCCTGGAAACTGCTGAAAACGCTCGTCGGCGGCTCGTATCCCCAGGCCGAGATCGAGAAGGAGCGCGAACTCGAAATGATCGAGACGGCGCAGAAGACGGGGAAGGAAGAAGCGAGCCTGAAGATCGGCCGGACGAAGCCGATCCACATCCCCCGCCTGATCAACGCGATCCATCGCGTCATTCTCGAACAGTATCCGGCCATCACGCCCGTGATGGGGGAGGAGCACGACTGGTCCCCCGAGGCCAAACGGTATCTGTGGTACGGGTTCTGGCACCGGGTCGGCCGGTTCATCATCGGGAAGCAGAAGGAGTTTCCGACGCTGCTCTTCATGCGCTCGAAACTGTTCCTGCTGCTTGCCTGCGGCTGGACGTCCCGGTATGCCGTGACGGGCCGGGAGCTTGATCTCGAGCGGCGGCTGATGAGTTACCCCGACCGCGGGGTCCAGCTTCATGACCTGTTTCGCGAAAGTTATCTGCTGAACGGCGGGAACATGTACCTGACGATGCTGACCGCCGAAAACATGCTTGCGAGCGATCCGTATCGTGTCGATCGCGGAGATTCGCCGCTGCAGCGCAAGCTGGCCTATATCCGGCACGACTCCCAGCCGCTGGGTGACAATTACGGAGCCTGGTACCACTTTTTCGGGATCGGCATGTACGGACTGATCCGGGCACCGTTCGTCGCCCGCGCCGTCGCCGAGATCGAGAGCTTCGGCTCCCTGTTCCTCGAAGGCCGGGATCGCCAGGAAGACTATATCAATCGCTATGGGGCGATCTTCGGCCGCCAGCTCAACCGCCTGATCGAGAAGGGGCTCTGGAAACAGCCGCTTCCGAAGGATGCGCGGTTCGATTACCTGCTGCCGGTGACCGAGAAAACCTTCAAAAAATAGCCCCCGTTCTCGCTCTCAGCGATACTGAATCCCAGAGATCTCGCAGAGGTTCCAAGGCCCCTCTGCGAGATTTCTGTGCGTTGTGGCCTGGAGAATTTCGTCGATGTGGAACCGACGTGCCTGACGTCAGAGGCAGTCGGAACGGGGGCTTGTACGGTTCCGGCGGAACTGGTAGACTGCAAAAAACCGGAACGGATTTTTCCCGGCAGGAGGTACCCATCGATGAAACGTCTGCTGTGCGCTCTCTTGTGCGCTCTTCCCCTGCTCGTCGGCTGTGCGATGAACGACACCTCGAGCAGCGCCCCGACGACGAAAACGACGCTCACCGGGGAACTGAAGCCGCCGGCCGTTGCCCCTGCCTTGATTGGCCAGTCACGCCGCGCGGCTGTTCGCTCCGGCTACAACACGGTCCTGCTCGACGATTTCGTTTCGAAAGGGGCCTGTCTGGTCAACGGGAAAACCGTTCCCTTCAGCCTCGACACGGGTACCGGCATGTTCAGGGTCTCGGGGCTCGAGCCCTATGGAGCGTATGAGGTGCGGTTCGATCTGGCGAGTTTGACCTTGCGCGCGACGAAGCCGTATCTGGGAAGCCAGATGAACATGGGGACCGTCGATCTGACTTCCACGGCCAAATCCCTTTTATATGAGGCGTATGGGGGAAAGGTCGAGGATGTGCAGGATTATGACATTCTCGCGGAGTATTATGCGCCGCTTGCCATCAAGCTGGCAGAGTGGGTTGCCGCCGACGGCATGACGCCGGCGATCTTCAAAGCGAACCTCGATAGCGAGCTCCTGGCCTTCGTCAGAAACAATCCGTTGACGAAGGTATCCAAATTCACCGGAAACGACATGTCGGGCACCTGGACCGGCGCGGGCACGTTGTTTACGCTCACCAATACGGGATCGGTGGGGCACAAGGCATCCGTCAACCTGATCCTGACGGCACAACGTGAGAAGAATGTCTTGAACGGGAATGTCGACGTGCAGTTCGGTTCGACAACCGTCGAGAACAAAGGCGGCGGCATTCCGATCAGCGGGAAGCGGGCGTTCACGGCCACCATCACGACCGAGGGGGAATTCTCGTTCGAGCTGTACAACGGGAACCAGAACCTCGTGGAGACATGGTTCTTCAAGCTCGACGAGACGGATGCCCTCGTCTGCACCGTGCGAAGCTCGGATCTTTCCGGCTTCCAGAGCGGGTCACCGATCAAACTGCACCAGTAAGTCGATTCGGAAACCACACGAGGGCGGTTCATGGGAACCGCCCTCGTTGCTTGCGGGGAGCCCTACATGAACAGTTCTTTCAGGGTGGAGCCCAGCAGCAGGATGTTGATGACGGTCAGGATGTAGAAGCTGGCCCATGAGAGGCGGCTCAACCAGGGCGGGTTGACGTACTCGCCCAGCAGATTGCGATCGTCGCCGAGTTTGACGAGGAAATACAGGAATGGCGGCAGGATGAGGCCTTGGGCAACCTGGGAAACTCGCATCACGGCGAGATACAGGAAGCTGATGCCCGGCACCAGGACGATCACGGCTCCGGTGATGAGCAGCGAGGTGAAGATCCAGTAGAACCAGGGTGCCTCGTCGTAGGTCTTGTTCATGCCCCGCTCCCAGCCCATGCCTTCGCAGATCGCGAAGGCGGTCGAGAGAGGCAGGATGGCGGCGCCGAACAGCGAGGCGTTGAACAGGCCGAGAGCGAACAGGTAGCCGGCATATCCGCCGGCAAGAGGAATGAGGGCCTTGCCGATATCCTCGATGCCCGCGACGGGCGGCGCGCCCGGGGTGAAGTTGAGCGTGACGGCGCAGGCGACGATGATGAAGAACGATATAACATCTGTCGTTATACAACCGAGGCCCACTTCCCACTTCGCGTCGTCGTAATCCTTGAGCGTGATGCCTTTCTCGATCAGGGTCGACTGGAGGTAGAACTGCATCCAGGGCGTGATCGTGGTGCCGATGACGCCGATCATCGTGAAGAAATACCCGGCATCGAACCGCCAGGTCGGAACGACCAGCGCCTTCATCGCGCTCCCCCAGTCGGGTTTTGCCAGGTAGGCCGAGATCGGGTAGGCGACATAGAAAAGGATCGAGATGAGGAAGAACTTCTCGATCTTCTTGTAATCGTACTCGGTGATCAATTTCCAGATGCCGTAGGTCAGCAGCGGTACCAGCAGATATTTGAGCCAGACGAACACCTCGGGATACCCGGTGGCGCTGCCGCAGATATCTATAGAGCTGGCTATACCTGCGAACTCGCTGATGATGGTGCCGTAGTTCGCCAGCAGCACGGTCAGGAGCATCCAGAACGTGACCTTCACGCCGAACCGCTCCCGAAGCAGGTCGGCGAGGCCCTGGCCGGTCGCGGCGCCGAGCCGGGCGCTCATTTCCATCGTGATGATCAGCAGAACGGTGATCGGGATCAGCGTCCAGAGCAGGTCGAATCCATACAGCGCCCCCGCGAGCGAGTAGGTGGCGATGCCGCCCGAGTCGTTGTCGACGGTTGCCGTGATCAGGCCTGGGCCGACGACGGCGAGAATCGCGAGCAGACGGCGCCGGGCGCGGGCGAAGGCGAGGAATCGGTGAGGCATCGGTCGTTCCTCAGCTTGTCAGCGCGCGCCGCTTCCACATCCGCGGCATGTTGTCGAGCAGCAGCTCGATGACGTCATCGACCGTGACCACGCCCACCATGCCGCCGTCCTCGTCGAGAACCGGCAGGGCGAGCAGATCGTATTTCGAGATCAGCGCTGCGACTTCCTCCTGAGGGGTGTCGGGGGTGACGAAGATCAGCTTGTCGTTCATGATCTCCGGCACGCGGCTGGCGGGGTTCGCGACCAGAAGATCGCGGATCGAAACGACGCCCAGCAGCTTGTCGGTCTTGTTGACGACATACAGGTAATAGATGATCTCGAGATCAACCGCCATGAGCCGGAGGTGCTTGAACGCCTCTTCCACCGTGAACTCCTCGAAGACCGTGGCGAAGCCCACGCTCATCAGGCCGCCTGCGGTGTTCTCGGGGTGCTTGAGAAGCTCGCGCACGTCGTTGGCTTCCTCGGCATCCATGTGGGACAGGATTTCGGCGGCCTTGTCCTCTTCGAGATCCTGGAGGATGTCGACGGCTTCGTCCGGCTCCATCTCTTCGAGAATGTCCGAGGCGCGTTCGGACGGCATCTCGGCGATGATCTGGGCCTGGGTTTCGGCTTCGGCCTCGGCGAGCGTCTCGGCCGCCGTTTCGGTGTCGAGGCCTTTGAGGAGCGAGAGGCCCTCCTGGACGCTCAGATCGTCGAGGATGTCGGCGAGATCGGCCGGATGCAGCTCGCGGATCTTCTCGGAAGGAACGGCGAGTTTCAGGTGGGTGAAGTTCGTCGGAACGCTCTCGACGATGTCCCAGCCGATGATTTCGTTCTTGAGGGGGCCGGAGAACCGCTCGATCAGCGGGCAGAGAAACCGCTCGAAGCCGAGCCGGCGCAGCAGTCCCCGGAAGCCCACGTCGACGCCGAGCAGCCGCAGATCCCCCTTGATTTCGGCGATCTGCAGGTCGTTGACGCGCACGACACGCGCATCCGAGGTGTCGACGATCTGCTTGTCCCAGATGTTGCGCACCAGCACCGAGTCGGGGATGTCTGACAACAACGGGAGCTGGGAGGCGGCGGTTCCGAGTTCGAGAGCGGCGGGCTGGAACCGGGAAAACTGGTCGCGACGCGCAAGACGCCGTTCGCCCGACGGGCTTTCGATCACGATATGCGAGAGGCGGGGGTATTTCTCACCGAGCAGGAGCGTGAAATCCACGATGCGGCCAGGGGTGGGCCCTTCCGGAGAACGAACTTCGGCGCCGATCAGGTCAGCGAGGAAGAACCGAGCTTCGAGTTCCCGGCCGGTTGGCATACGTGTCACTCCATGCGCGAGACGTTCCAGAAAACCTTCATGTCCCGCATCATACGCCGTCACAGCTCGTTTTTCCAGCGAAATCGAACGCTCGTGGGGAACGGGCTTATCCGCAGATGACGCAGATGGCACAGATCCGTTTCTGCATGAGGGGAGCGTGCTCCGGTATCTCCGCAGCATCTGGGGCCGGGTGGCGGGGTGATCGTTGACCGGCGTGGGGAAAAGCGGGTAGACTGGCCGGAGAGAGCAAGCCTGACTGGCAAGGAAAGGAGTTTAGGCATGTCGATCCACCCCTGGTATGACGGCTGGCTCGAGCGGAAGGACAAGTATGCCCGCACGAGCGAACCATTCCTTTCGGCAGACCGGTTTTCCTCGATCGCCGTTGGCATCGGGCTGCCGAACATCGTACAGAAGTCGACGTTCAGCTTTCGCAACGTGAAGGACGGTGCCGAGCGGTTCCTCGGAGAGTCCAAGAGCGGCGAGAAGCCGTTTGCGCGCATCTACACGCGGCTCGGGAACCCCACGACCGAGTATCTGGAAAAGGTCCTGTTCCGGCTCGACTGCCAGCATCTGATCGATGCGGCTCTCGCCGCCGACGAACGCAAGCCCACGATCGCCTCGCTGGTCTGTGCCTCGGGCATGGCGGCGATTGCCTGCACCACGTTCGCCCTCGTGAAAACGGGATCCGAGATCATCTCCGGGAGTGTCTACGGCTGCACCGACAGCTTTTTCCGGTCGCTCGAGAAGTTCGGGATCAACACACGGTTTGTCGACACCAGCGACATCGCCCAGGTTGAGGCCGCGCTGGCCCAGTGCCCGAATGCGGCGATGGTGTATCTGGAGACCCCCGACAATCCCACGCTGCACGTTTCGGATATCTCGGCGATCTCGAAGCTGGCCGAGGCGCGCCGGATCCCGCTCGTCGTCGACAACACGTTCGCAACGCCCTATCTGCAGCAGCCGTTCCGGCTTGGCGCGGATATCGTGATCCAGAGCCTCACCAAATATGTGAACGGCCACTCGACCTCGATCGCTGGCGTGGTGATCGGGCCGTGGAACTTCATGGGCGAGTATCTGTTCCCGGTCTACAAGGACCACGGGCCGACGCCGAGCCCGTTCGACTCGTGGCTGAACGCCCAGGGTCTCCAGACGATGCCGGTCCGGATGGAACAGATCTGCGACTCGGCCCAGGAACTGGCGCGCAGGCTTGAAGCGCATCCGCGCGTTGCCCGGGTCTGGTATCCCGGCCTCGACTCCCATCCGCATCATGCCCTGGCAAAGCGGCAGATGCGCAAATTCGGCGGCATGATCAGTTTCGAACTCGAGAAGGGCTTCGAGCCGGCGCAGAAACTGATGAATTATTTTGCAGACTATACAACCCCGATGGAGCTGGCTGTCAGTCTTGGAAGTGCGATCAGCTATATCCAGCACCCGGCCTCGATGACGCATTCCGGCATTCCCGAAGCGGACCGGTTGGCCCGTGGGATCACCCAGGGGCTGGTGCGCTGGTCGGTTGGCCTCGAGGGGGTCGAAACCCTGTGGGCCGCGATGGAGGATGGATTGAAGCTGGCGTATTCCTGATCGACCAGAAACAAAAACCGGGGCCGAAGATGACTCTTCGGCCCCGGTCCTGTTGCGGGAAACGTTACCGGCGGAACAGCTCCTGGAGTTCGGATTTGGCGGTGTCCATGGCCTTTTTGGCCTTCACGACGAGTTCGGACTTCTCGGCCTTCTCGGCGAGCTCCTGGTAGGTCCGGCAGGCCTTTTCGTACTTTTCCTGGGCGGCCCGGACCAAGTTCTCCTTGGTGGCCCGAGCTTTGTCCTGGAGGGTGTCGGTGGTGTTCTGCACCTTGGTGGTCGCATTGTTGATGGTGGTGTTGATCGAGGATTTCACCGAGCTGACGCTGACATCGGTGACCGGCGCGAGGGCCTGGGAGTTCGCGCTAGAATAGGCCGACTGGGCCTTGTTGAATACGACGCCGCCCGTCACGGCCTGGTCAGCTTTCTTCACGAGGCTGAAGGCGAGCTTGCCGAGCAGACCGCCGAGGATGAAGCCGCCGGCGATGCCGATGGCGCTCGGCCCGAGGGCGATGGCACCGGCGACGCCCGCCGCGACACCCGCGAGGTTCGAGAGACTCCGGCTGCCGTAATCGGCGATCATGCCGCCGACGATCCAGCCCGCGACACCGCCGGCGATCATGCCGAGAGGCGGAACGATCGCGGAAGCCATCATCGCCCCGGCGACGGCGCCGCCGACGTGGCCGGCAACCTTCGTGATCGGCCGGAGGGCCGACCAGACCTTCGACAGGACCCCTGCCTTTGCCGGAGTCGGCAGAATGAAGAAGGAGCAGAGGATCGAGAGAATGAGCACGACGTGAATCGATTTATTTCGGCCCAAGGCGATGGTATTCATACTGGCACCTCGCATCAGAATGGAATTCCCGAACGATGAATGTACCAATTATAAGAATCATGGTGGGGGGGCGGCAAGATATCGTGCATCACTCATCGAAACCGTTGGGGCTTCAGGGCTTTGCAGCGGCATTCATCAGCATCATCAGGGTCGACTTTTTGTCGGGGAAGGAGATGCGATGGGCGCGCTTCTGCCCCATTTCCTCGTACAGCGTGCCGTCGGGACACACCAGCAGCGTGATGCTGATTTTCGTTCCGATCGGTGTCGTGGCGGCCAAGCGGGCCGCGAACGAGCGGAAATCGCCGAAGGGTTTTTCCGCGGGGGAGATGCGGATGATCTCGGTTTCCGCCATTCCGGCCGGGCGCTCCGTCGGGATCGAGATCGCGCACAGGGCCGGTGCCTTGAGTCCCTGCCAGGAGCCGTTGGCAACCCGTTTGGTGAGTCTGATGGGGGCGGTCGCAAAGGCGGGATCGGCGGTGGGGGCGGGGGAGGGGAGCCCCTGGCTCTGGAGCCAGTCGCCCCAGGTGAGGCCCGATTCCGTCAGATACAGATCCGCCAGGACGAGGGCGCCGTCGCGGGTGATCTCGTGGCCGTTCACATCACGCTGCAGGATGAACTCGCACGGCTGGGAAGCGAGCGAGCCGGACCGTTCGGGTTTCAGCCAGCCGGCTGTAACGGGGCCGGGAAGCCGGACCGTGACGGTCCGCCCTTCGATCATGCAGTTCGCCGCGGTGCCGTCGGGGCGGAGGATGCCCATGCGGCCGCCCGCCCACCGGACGGGGTCGACGCTGATCTCTTCGGCTTTGAACGGGCGTGTTTTGATCTCCTTCACTTTCCGGTCGAGCTCTTTTTTCATCCGTCGCACGTCCGGCGGGAGATACCCGGCGGGCAGAAGATGCGCGATCGACATCGAGCCGCCGCTGCCTCCACCGGCCACGGCAGGATCCTTTCCTGACTGGGCGCCGGCTCCGGCGGCGTCCCCGGTCTTCTGGGAGCTCTTCAGGTCTGCCGACATGACCAGAAAGCCCTGGGACTGGACATCCTGGACGTAGGTCCGATCTTCGAACGGCGGCTGGCGGCTGATCTTGAACCGGTAGCCCCAGCTTCGCAGGGCGGCGAAATAACTCATTTTCAGGGTTTTCAGGTAGACGTCGGAGGCGAACAGGACGTTGCCCGACTTGATCGGTCTATTCAATTCGTCATGATATATATGAAAAACGACATCCTGTTTCTTGATGCCGTCTTTCAGGCGCTTGCGGAGCTCTTCTCGATCGATATCCGCGGCGAACTCGACCTTGGGAAGACAAAGGACCTCGGTTTTCCCGTTGATCTCGCCCTGGATCAGGACGGTCGTGATGTTCATCAGCCAGGTTCCGTTCACCATCGAGATCCGGTACTCCGTCGCGGCAAATGCCGGCAGGGCCGTGAACACGATCAAGAGAAGCCCTGCGAGATTCCTGAGGCCCCTTGCCGCCGAATGCATCCTGGAGTGCATGGTCATCCCTCCCTGTGGCGTGGCGCGTCGTCGAGGATCGCGCGCGGATATTGCCTGTCACCCCCGAGTATAGCACGTCACGGGGCCTTTCCGCCGCCCCGGGGGCCCCGGATCGCTTCCCGGTTGCCCCGCGAGGCGAACGGGGCTAAACTGTGGGGACAAGCTGACGAAGGGGAGGCGGAGACACCGATGCAGAGCGCGGCCGGTCGTGCGGGATACCAGGAGTTGTGGCAGAAGCAGCTTGGTCCCCTGCGCATGATGCAGGCGACGAGCGGGCGGAAGGCGATTGCCGTGCTGACGGCGGCGGGGCAGGTCATCCTGCTCGACCATACCGGCCAGGAGCTCTGGAAAATACCGGCCGGCGCCGGTGTGCGGACGATCAGCCTGGCCGATACGCTCGACGTGCTCGCGGTCGACGATGCCGGAAATGCCCTTCTGATCGATGCAAGGGGCCAGGTCCAGTGGAAAAAGCGGCCGGCTCCGGCTCTCTATGGGCTCATCAGCCCCGACGGGCAAAGCGTCGTCCTCGTGACCCGGGAGCCCACCGTCGTGATGGCCGATCGCCAGGGGCGGGTGCGCTGGACCTACCGGAACCTGCTCAAGGTGCCGGCGGCGCTCGACGTTTCGGCCTCGGGCCGCACGGTTGCGTTCGCCTGTCTCGACGAACGCGGCGAGGGGCTCCAGGCCGTCGGCCCCGAGGGACAGCCCTACGATGCCTTCATGGGGCTCGATCCCCTGCAGGACCTGGCCGTCAGCGCCGACGGCCAGATCACGGTCGCCCTCGATCGCGGGCGGGGCATCTTCTGCATCAACTGCGTGAAAAGCTTCGGGGTCTGGCGCGGCAAGCTGAACGCCGACTTCTCGGGAGTGTCCTGGGCCGACGAAGTCAAAAATACGCTTATCTATTCAAAAGACGGTCTGCTGAGCATCCTCGACGCAGAGGGGCAGCCGGCCTGGGAATACCGCTTCCCTGGCCCGCTTCTGCGGGCGCGACTGACCGCCGACGGCCAGGCCATCTGGTACGCGATGCCGGAGGGGCGCGTCGGATGCCTGGTTTCGACCGCCTCCCAGGATCTGAACCGTCTGGAATTCCTCGACGTCGAGCCTCCCCCGCCCATCGAGCCCGCAGGTCAGACGGCGTTCCGCAAGATCTGGCTGGCCGAGCTCGCCGGGCGGCTGACTACCGGCTCCAGGCCGCTTGCCCACACCTGGATGGGGACCGATCAGGTTGAATACGCCCTGGTATGGGACGGCCGCGATACGATCCGGTGTCTCAACGATGCGGGGGACGACATCTGGAACACGCGCCTTCCCTCGGCCGACGTTGCGGACATTGCCGTGTCGCCGGAAGCCGACGTCGCTCTTGCGGTCGGGAAGGGGGGAGTGATCGGCTTCAAAGGCGACGGGAACGAGCTCTGCCGGTTTTTCGGTTCGTTCCGGTCGGTGCATGTGTTCGCGACCGGCGCGGTGTTGCTGCTGACGGAGAAAGGGCAGGTGCGCTATTACCGGCATGCCGGCCAGTTCACCCGTGCGCTCGAAACGGGGGGGGCGGTGACCGACATCCATGGCTCGGGCAGCCACGCCTGGCTGGTGGGAAAAGAGTTCGTGCTGGTCGTCGATCCGGAGGGCAATCCCACGGGACGGGTCGAGACGGGGTCCGAGCCGCTGTTCCAGCGCCTGGATGCCGCTGGGGGCCATCTGGTCGTCGGCACCCGGGCGGGCCTCATCCTGATGGTGAACGAGCGGGCCGAACTCGACCGCCGGCTTGCCGTCGAAGGAGGGGCGGAGCATGTCGTCTTCCACAATCTGGAAGGAGCCATCTTCATCGGTCACGCCGGCACGGGAGAGGTGACGCTGCTGCGGACACGGGCGGGCACGCGCACCCGCATCGCCATTCCGGCAGGCATCAAGGCCATGAGTCTGCATCCCCGCGGCGCCGTGATCGCCAACGGCATCGACGAACTGATCCTGCTTGGGGCGGACGGGCGGATGACAGTCCGTTCCACATTTCCCGACCGTATCCTGCAGCTGCTTCCCTGCAATGGCGGGGAGGGGGTCTATGTTCTCGGGGAAAGCGGCTTCGGGCGGTATGGTTCCGAGGCGGGCAGCCATGGCGGTCCGTCGACGGTTGGTTTCCTCGAAGTCTGATGCCGACCGCCATCGTGCCTGAATCCCTCCGCGTGGAACAGCTGCGTCCGGATGACTGGACCAGCTTGCAGGCGGTCGCGGCGCTCGAGGAGGAAGCCTTTCCCGACGACGCCCAGACCGCTCCGAATCTTGCCTTGATCGCACGAGCGGGGACTGTCTGGGTTGCCCGGGATGAACGCGGCGGCATCGTGGGTGAGGCCATTCTGCTCGGAACCATTGGCGAGGCGGCCGCCTTCCTGTTCAGCCTGGCCGTCACCGCGACCTGGCGCCGGCAAGGGATCAGCCTCGTTCTGATGCGGACCGTTTTCGATGATCTGCGCGCCAGGGGTGTGACGCGGCTGGAGCTGACGTGCGATCCCCAGAACGCGGCAGCCCTGCGCCTGTACACCGAGCGGCTTGGCTGTGAGCGGATCGAACTGCTGCCCGATCATTTCGGGCCCGGGCGGTCCCGGTGGCTGCTCCGGAAAACCCTGTGTGGAGATGAATCATGAATCTGCGGATGAGGATCGGATGGGGGATCGTGGTTGCTCTTTTCATGAGCGTACTGTTGCCTGCGGCCGTCGAGGCCCGGCCCCGACTGGCCGTGCTGCCGTTCACCAACCCGCCCGGCTTCGCGGCGAAGTATCCGCTCGGGGCCGGCCTGGCGCAACTGCTGAAGCAGCGGCTGATGCAGTCGGGCAAGGTCATCATCGTCGAGCGCGAGGAGCTGGAGGCGATGAAGAACGAGCTGAAGCTTTCGGATGACGGGTTTTTTGACGTGTCGAGTTTTCCCGCGAAAGGCGGTTTTCAGGGGGCGGATTACATCCTGCGCGGCAAGGTGCTCGATTTCGGGCATTTCAAGCGGGACACGGGGCTGGGCACGCTCACGAAGCTCGCCGGGGGCTTCATGCACACCAAGGTGACGGCTTACGTGCGGCTCAGCATCGAGGTGATCGATCTGAAGAACGGCCGGCTGATCTTTTCCGACAACGCCGAGGCCCGCCACGACAAGACCGGCGCCGTGCTGCTGGCCGGTGATCTGGAACGGGCTCTCGGAGCCGTGTTGAAGCTCGGCTCGTCGGAATTCGACGCGTCGATGATCGGCCGGGCGACCCAGAAGGCGCTCGATCGCGTCGTCCCGAAACTCAATGGCCTGTTCCGTCTCGAAGCCCGCGTCCAGGCGGCGAGTCCGGATGGGATCGTCATCGACATGGGCACCTCGAGCGGTCTCACGGTCGGCCGCACCGGCATCCTGTACAATGTCCGCGAGATCCGCAACAGGGCCGGGGTTGTCGTCTGGTCGGCGAAGCAGGACCGGGGCAGCGTTCGGGTGACGGATGTGCAGCCCGATGGCGCTCTCGTCGAGGCTGCGGCCGGCGTCGAAGCCCGCGAGGGGGACATCGTCTCGTTCGAAGCCCCCTGACCCCGCCGTCCAGGCGAGGTTCACGTCAGAGGAATTCTTTTCACCACGAAGACACCAAGGCACAAAAGTGAACGAACCACAGAGACACGGAGACACAGAGGATCTTTTACCACGGAGATACTCCGTTGAAATTTTCCTCGGATTCAAGAACGCATCCGCAGATGGAGGGCAGATGAACGCAGATGAAAAACCAGAGAGGAACGAACGCCTGGCCCCCCTTTGTATCCAGTATGCGCCGCAAACTCCATGGTTGAAGACGCTCAGGATTTCATCTGCGTCATCTGTGTCATCTGTGGATCGGTTCTTTTGACGAAACCCACATACCAGACATCAAAGCCGAATGCGCAGCCAAAAACCTCCCAAGGTGATGGCCGTTGTGCCTCTCTGTGGGGCAGTGTCTGCTTCCGAGGATGCCGGGGCGGGCTCCCTTGCGGGAGGGGAGGGCGGTTGTTACAATAAGGGGTACGGGGTCCTGTTCATGCCCCGCCAGGAGGTGTTCCATGATCCGTCGGCCGATGGGACGTTCGGGCCTTGCCTTGTTTTTCACGATCGCGACGATCGTCGTGATCAGCATAATTGTATATGGAATGATATATTTCATGCGCGGCGAGGTGCATCTCACCGAGAATTACGTCGACAGCACCTGCGCGCTGCTCCTGGCCGAGGCCGGTGTCGAAGAGGCGCTGTTCACGATCAAGAGCGGGATGAATGACCCGGAAAACGCCTTCTACAAGATGATTTCCAAGAGCGAGGAGGGCAGCGTCGACATCGACGTGTCGCGCCTCGAGGGGGCCGATTCCGCCGTACCGCCACTGATCCGCGACGGCCGGGTCAAGACCCGCGTCACCTGGAGCCGCGACGCCGAAGCGTCCCGTGAGCTCGAAGCCAAGGGGCTGCCGGCCGACGTGTTCCGTGGCGGATACATCACGATCCTCTCCCGCGGCACCTACCATCGCACCAGCCGCCAGGTCGAAGTGAAGAAAGCCTGCCGGGCGATGCTCGTCCAGTCGCCGTTCCCCGGCAATTCGATCGGTATGATCGCTCCCGAACACGGACTGTATCTGAACAAATCCCACCAGGACTCGTTCAGGATCCTGCCCTTCGACTTCTGGGACCCCTGGGGTTTCACGGTGAAGGGCGGCAAGGTGTTCATGCGCGATGGCGCCCGGGTCGACCTGCCGAAATGGCTGATGCTGACCGATCTGCGCAAGGACCTCGAGAACCCCTGGCTCGACATGGGTATCGGCTGGACCGGCTGGAACGGCGGCGCCAATCTCGCCAAGGCGGATGCGATCGAGTATCAAAACGATCCCGTCAACCGGCAGTATTACAAGTGGATGGGTCTGTTCCACTGGCCCTGGTGGTCGAAGACGAGCAACGAGCTGTACGACTCGGACACCAAGAAGGTCCAGGCCTACGAGACGGCGAAGATCAACCTGTATGACGAAGACGTCTATCGGCGGCTCTCGAATCGTCTCGTCGACCCCGAAAAAACCCCGAGCCAGGGCAAGTATTACCAGGACGTGAATTTCCGGGAAGCCTTCGGCCGCAACGAAGTGACCTACCGCAACGTGGTGCCCCTCTACGGCTGGGGGGACTGGCGGAAGGTGCCGAACAAGATCACCCGGTATCTCGGCAACCCGACCCGCGCCCACGACACCTCGCATGCCGTCGAAATCAACGGGCTTACGTATATAAAGGGTGATGTATATTTAGAGGGATGGGTGAAGGGGAAAGGCCTGCTCGTGGTCGAGGGCAACGTCTACATCGGCGGCGACGTTCTGACGCTGGACGATGACAACGGAGGCAAGTCGGCGCTCGGGGTGATTGCGATCCGGGACAAGGTGCATGACACCTCGATCGAAAATCCGACCACCGGCAAGATCATCTACAAGCCGCATCATGACAGCGACTGGTCGCGACTGGGCCTCACGCACCCCTTCATCAACGTCAGCCCCCGGTGGGAAGGCTGCTTCCATGCGGCCGGCGGCCTCGAGCTCGACACCGATTCGAAGATGAAAAAGCTGATCAACCTCGAGATCGTCGGCAACTTCTCGACGGATTATTTCGACCGGCGCCGGATGCCCAACGACATGAAGATCACCCATTACAACTGGCAGGATGTTCTTTCCCAGTCGAGCTACGACTACGCCGTCGACAAGTCCGTTCGATACGGAACAAAATATAACGTGGCCGTGCTGAAGGAACTGGTGAGCTGGAAGGAAGTCGACGCGACCCTGTAACGTCGGTCATGTCGAGATTCCTGCCGCTTCCGCAAACGCTGTTCGGGCGCCTGTTCCTGGCAATGCTCGGAACGGCGCTTGCCCTGCTCGTGTGCGCATCGGCATTCTGGTATCGCCAGGCCTTCGAGCTTCTCGACCGCGAGGCCGCCCGGTATCTCGAGACGGCGGCCTGGCGGCTGCTCGACGAGTGGCGTTCCGCCGGAACGGCGGACGGAGGGCGGCTTCCCGGTGGCGCCCTGGAAGAGGCGCTTGCCGCCGTTGGTGCGTCATGGATCCATAATGCCTACTGGGTCGGATACCGGGACGATCAGCCGCAGTTCATCGCCTCGTATTCGACACCTGCGCCGGGGGAGTCGAATCTCCTGCCGCCGTCGGTCGAGGATATCGATGACCTGATCGAGGACGGATTGCCGCAGCTCGAGGAGGGGAACGCGTATTTTCCTGATCCCGAGCGGCTGGAGGTCGGTCGGCGGTGCAAGATCGTCCTCGTGCCGAAGCTGGATCGTGACGGGGTGCTGGCCGGCGTTGCCGGAGTCGAAGCCGATCTGCGATACATGGATCTGTTTCCGGTCATCCGGCGGGCGGCCGTCTACGCGCTCTTCTGGGCGGTGCCTCTGTGCATCGGTGCGTCGTTCCTGGTCGCGCGAAGCGTTTCCCGGCGGGTCGGCCTTCTCGTCTCGAGTCTCGACCGGATCGGTCGGAATGAACCTCCCCAGGTCGACCCGCTCGGCATCACCGAACTGGAGAAGATTCGGGAGGGTGTCGCACGGCTTGCCGCACGGCTTGCCGAGCGAGATGCGCGCCTGAAGAGCTTGCACGATGAAAAAATCCGCGAACTGGCTTTCACCGGGAGTGCCGTCGCTCACGAGGTGCGCAATCCCCTGTCGGCCATCGGCTTGCACCTGGGGCTTCTCAAACGACGGTATGCCCCGGATGGAACCGATCTGGAGCCGTTTGCCGAAATCGAAGAACAGTTGATGCAGTTGAAAACCCTGACCGACCGGTTTCTCGATTACTCCCGGGTGACGCTGCCGGTTCGGGAACGGTTTTCTCCGGCAGCCCTCTTCCGTGAAACGGCCGCGGCCCGGCCTGACACCGCGGGGAACGGCACCGTCGGCATCCAGGCGGAGGACGGGCTCGAAATGACCGGAGACATCCGGATGTGGAGGCAGATCGTCGACAATCTGCTGGACAATGCCGTTGCCGCAGCCCGCCCGGCATGCGCGAAAATAATGATACATATATATGCTGATGGCGACAAATGCGTGGTTCGGTTTGCCGATGCGGGTCCGGGAGTTCCGGCCGATATCGTCCCGCGGCTGTTCACCCCCTTCGTGACCGGCCGGCCGGACGGACACGGCATCGGCCTGGCCCTCGTCCGGAAGTTCGTCGAGGCGCATGGCGGAGAGATCCGGTATGTGTCTCCGCCGGAGGGCGGCGCGCTCTTTCACATCGAGGTGCCCATCCCATCATGAATATCCTCGTCGTCGACGACAACAGATCGCTCGTGAAGGGCCTTTGCGCATTCCTGGCGCAGGAGGGCCACACGGCAACCCCGGCCGGAACCCTGGCCGAAGCGCGTTCCGCGCTTACCGGGAGCGGGTTCGACCTGGTGATCACGGATCTGAAGCTTCCCGACGGGGAGGGGCTCGATGTGATCCGGGCGGCCAGGGATGGGGAACGGCCGGCCGAGGTCATCCTGATGACCGCGTTCAGCTCGATCGAAACGGCCGTCACGGCGATGAAGCTCGGGGCGCTCGATTACCTGACCAAACCTGTTCCGATGGAGGAACTCGCGTTCCGGGTGGCGCGGGTCGCGGAGCGTCGCGCATCCGCTGAACAGACGGATGTGCTGCGGCGCGCCAACGAGGCGTGGCGTGCCGGCGGGGGGCTCGAAGATCCCCTGTCGGCGATGGTCGGCGAGTCGGCAGAAATGAGTAACGTGAAAAACCTTATCCGCAAGGCGGCGGCGTTCCCCTCGACGGTGCTGCTGTGCGGCGAGACCGGAACGGGCAAGGAAGTGGCCGCTCGCGCCATCCACGGCCTGTCCCCCTGGGCCGAGGGGCCGTTCGTGCGCGTGAACTGCGCCTCGATTCCGGCGACGCTGTTCGAGTCGGAGCTGTTCGGGCACGAAAAGGGAGCGTTCACCGACGCCCGGGAACGCCGGATCGGCAGGTTCGAGGCTGCGCGCGGCGGAACGCTGTTCCTCGACGAGGTGGGCGAGGTGCCGGTCGAGCTCCAGTCGAAACTGCTGCGGGCCCTGCAGGAAAAAGAGATCGTGCGGGTGGGAGGCTCGAAGCCGATCCGTGTCGAGACGCGGATCGTTGCAGCCACCAACCGGGACCTCGATACGATGGCCTCCCGCGGCGCGTTCCGGGAAGACCTGTTGTACCGGCTGGCTGTCATCCGCATCTGCCTGCCGCCCCTCCGGGAACGCCGTGAAGACATCCCGGCCCTTCTCGAACATCTGGTGGGGCTGCTCCGGAAAGAGTTCGGCCGCCCACGGCTTCGGCTCGACCCCACGCTGATTCCCCAGGTGAGCCGACGGAGCTGGCGGGGGAACATCCGGGAACTGCGCAATGCCCTCGAGCGTGCGGCGGTCATGGCCGAATCCGATCTCCTCGAACTCCGTGATTTTCCGCTTGCCCAGGGGGAACCAGCAGGTGGCGAGGCCGACGGGGGTGGGGGAGCGGCCGAGGCACCCGCGGGATCTCTTCCAGAGCGTCTGTCACGGCCGGGGCTCGGCCTGAACGAGGCTCTCGAAACGCTCGAGCGCCGCATGATCACCGATGCGCTCTCCCGTGCCGGCGGGGTGAAGAGCCGGGCCGCCGAGGAGTTGCGCATTCCCCGCACCAATCTGCTGTATCGCATGAAGCGCCTCGGCATCGCCGGAGACGACGACAGCCGGGGCTGACGGGATCCTTGGCTGGGTTCTGCTGCTGCATCCGGGGCCGGCAACAAAACGGGCCCGGCATTGCTGCCGGACCCGGATTGTCCGAGAGAAGAGGGCGGGGCTCAGTTGAACTTGGCGAGAATGCGCTGATAGGTCTCTTCGAGCTTCTTGAGGGCTTCGTCGGCGACCTTGGCGATCTCGGCGGCGATCTCCTTCTGGGCGGACTCGAACTCGGCGAGAACCTTGCCCTTGTCGGCATCGTTCATGTGCGCGATCCGCTGCTCGAAATTGGCCCGGCGCTGGGTCGAGCGCTGCTCGAACTGTTCGCGGCGCTTCGCGATGCGGGACTTGATCTCCTCATACCGCTTCGTGATCTTTTCTTTCGCCTGGCCGGGGCGATCCGCCGTGCCGCTGGCAACGCCCGCTCCCGCCCGCTTTGCGCGGCGCTCGGCGAGCCGGTCGGCACGCGATTCCATCTTCTCGAGGCGCTCGGGCAGCTTCGTGAGCCGTTCCCGGATGCGACCCAGGATCTTCTCCTTCATTGCCCGGATGCGCTCGATGACCTGGTCGGCCGTCAGCTTTTCGCCTTTGTTCAGCCCCAGATGCTTGCCTTGACCGCGTTCGGCGGGGCCAACCATCTCGACATCGTCGTCCTTGCCGTCGTCCTTGTCGGCGACCGGCTGGGCAGAAACGGCCATGCTCAGCGACAACAGACCGCACACCAGCATCATCATCCAGAACTTTTTCATACACTCCTCCTGATTTCAAAATGTTCCTGCGTGACACTTTCGATATCGCATCCGGCGTGCCAGCGCCGCCGGCCCGACGTTGAAATCGAGCAATTCCGCTTTGGAACTGGCTTTGCCCGCGATCGAAGTCATGTGCAAGCGTCCATTTTTTGACGTTCCCATCGGTCGGTGTCCAGAAGTTGACGCCGAAAGCGTTCGGATTTCGACGGCTTCGATCTCCTTCGCCTCACTTCCGGGAGCAAATCTGCCGATAGCTCAAGGGAATAATCCTCAGGAAAGGGGGTGGAAACCGGTGAAGGACTCCCTCAAACAGTTTCTGGGGCTGCTGCTGATCGGGCAGCTGTTCCTGATTGGTGCGGTGACGGATGGCGGCGGGAAGCAGGCACGGGATGCCGAAGCGACCGCCGTTATCGCCATGTCACCGGTTGCCCCGGCCCAGCCGGCTGGTGGAGCGTCGCCTTCCGCCGTGGCTGCCACCCCGAAGCCGGCCCCGGCTCCCGTTGAACCGGAGCGGCCTCGCCGGAAGCCGGTCGAACTGCTGAACGTCACCCACCGCATGGACGAGCCCTACCAGGCTCTCGATTTCGACTTTTCCGGCCCCGTCTCTCTTCAGATGCCGAATCGCGCAGGCAAGCTGATGCGCCTTCGCATCACCCCCTCCGTCGGGGAAATCGCCCCGGCGACGGAGCGGAGCATTGCCGGCCTGTTCGACTCGTTCCGCCATTTCCGGTCGAGCGCGTATTCCGAGTTCGTGTTTGCCGGGAAAGGCGCGTTCGGTGACCCCGTGCTCGCGACCGGCACGAACGGCCTGCCGCGGCTGACGGTGCTGTTCCGTGCCGCGGAAGGCGGCTTCCCGCTTGTTGCCGGCGAGACCCTCGCTCCCGGCGTCACCTACTATACGGACCGTCCCTCGACGAAGTCCGGCCCGAGCGACGTGCACCTTCTTCGCATTGATCCGCTCGCCAGGAATCTTGCCATTTTCCCCGTTCTCGCCAATGAGGGGATCTGCCAGAAGGAAGTCCTTTCCTCGATGGCGAAACGGTACAAGGCTGTCGCGGGCATCAATGCCGCGTATTTCACCCCGAAGGGCGATCCGATCGGCACGCTGATCATCGACCGGCGCCTGATCAGCTCCCCGCTGTACAACCGTTCCGTGTTCGGCCTTGCCCGGTCCGGCCAGCCGCTGTTCGGCAATCCCGATTTCTCCGGGGCCCTTCGGGCAGGCGGCGTTTCGATTCCGATCGATGCCGTGAACCAGCCCCGGAGCGGCGACCAGCTCGTCGTCTACACCCCCGAGTATGCCCGCAGCACGATGACGACCGAGGAAGGTGTCGAGCTCGTGCTGATCAAGGGGCGCGTGATCGGCATCCACAAGGTCGACACCCTGATTCCGCCCGACGGCGTCGTCGTCTCGGCCGGCGGGGAAAAGGCGGCCCAGCTTTCCCGTATCCGGCTTGCCCAGCAGGTGAAGCTGGACTACCAGGTGAATTCGCCCTGGAACGACGTGCAGCACGCGGTTTGCGGCGGTCCCCGCCTGATGACTGAAGGTCGCATCGACATCAATGGAAAAACCGAGAAGTTTGACCCCTCGATCCAGAACGGCCGGCATCCCCGCACGGCCGTTGCCCTGACGGCCACCGGCGAGCTGCTGTTCATCGTCGTGGACGGCCGCTCGAAACGCAGCGCCGGCATGACGCTGGCGGAACTGGCTTCGTATGTGAAAAAACTCGGCGGCTTGCGCGCCATCAACCTCGATGGCGGCGGCTCTTCGTCGATGTTCATCCGTGACCGGATCGTGAACCGGCCTTCGGATGGAAAGGAACGGCCCATTTCCAATGGCATACTCATTACGACCCGCTGATGTCCGGTTTGCTCTCCGCTGGCTGCTGATCCTGCTGCCGGCGCTGTTTTCCGTTGCCGCCTCCCCGGCGTTCGCGGCGGATGACATCCTGCCTCTCCGGGACGTCAAGGTCGGCATGAAGGGAATCGGCAAGACCGTCATCCGCGGCCGGGAGATCGACACGTTCACGGTCGAGGTGATGGGCATTCTCGCCAACAACAAGATCAACGAGAACGTGCTGATCAACGGCAAATCGATTCTCGTGCGGGTCGCCGGCAAGGTGATCGACGACGCCGGCGGCATCGCGGCCGGCATGAGCGGCAGTCCGATCTACGTGAACAACCGGCTCATCGGCGGTCTCAGCTCCGGCTGGGTCATGACGGATCACACCGTCGGCCTCGTCACCCCGATCGAGGAGATGCTCGAAATCTGGGATTATCCGCTGATGAGCCGTCTTCCGGGCGATACGGACGAGCCTGTCCGCTGGTGCAGCGCCGCTCCGCTGAAGCTCGGCGACCAGGAAATACATACCATTATAGAATGCGACGATCCCGCGGCGCTTGCGGGGCACGTTGCCCCGGGCGAAGCCGTGTTCATGCGCGCAGCGACGCCGATGGTCATCCAGGGGCTCGGGGAAAAAGCCGTCGCGGCTCTGAACGGCCGGCTCAAATCGAAGAAATACCGGCTCGCCCCCGTTCCCGCCAGCGTCGGACCGATGCCCGCCCTGCCGATGACGGCTTCCCAGACGGTCGCGTCCGCGGCCGATCCGCTCGAGCCCGGCTCGGCGATCGGCGTCCAGCTTGCCCGCGGCGACATCAACCTCACGACGCTCGGCACCCTGACGTACCGGGACGGGAAGAAGATTCTCGGCTTTGCCCACTCGTTCATGAAGAAGGGGAACGTCTCGTTCCTGATGACCGGCGCGCATATCTATCACTGCTTCTCCAGCGTCGAGATGCCGTTCAAGATCGGCGCGCCGACCGACGTGCTCGGCATCATCACCCAGGACCGCGAAAAGGGGATCGGCGGCGAGGTCGGCCGGTTCCCCCCGCTGATGCCGGTGCAGATCGAGGTGACCGACAGGGATCTCAAGCGGACCCGCAACATCAGCTACCAGGTCGTCCGGGACCGGGAGGTCCTCGGATCGGTGCTCGAATCGACCCTGCTTCAATCTATTGATGGTGTTATAGATCGTGGCGGCGCCGGCACGGCTTTGATGGGAATCGCTCTCGAATGCGCCGGCAGCAGCGGACAGAAATACAATCTGCGCCGCGAGAATCTCTTCTATTCGCGGGACGACATCGTCGGTTCGATCATCTCGGAGGTTACCGGCCTGGTCGAGACGCTGAGCGAGAACGAAATGGAAGAGGTGTGGCCGACCCGGCTGATGCTCAAGATCGAGCTGGAGCAGCGCCGTCGGACGATGACCATCGAGAAGATCGAGGTGAAGAACACCTCGATCACCCCTGGTGGAACGCTGGAGGTCTGGGTGACCACGCGGCCTTACCGGGAGAAGAGTTCGGTCCGCAAGATCCGGATTCCGATTCCGCAGGATATCGGGAAGGAGAATCTAACGCTGACGGCGTATGGGCTGTCGGCCAACCGGAGCGAGGATGCCGATTCCGCCGAAACGGCGACCAAGTCTGCCAGGGACAAGAGCCGGATCGAGGATGGGTCGCACGAGAATTTCGAAAGCACGATGCGGTCGTGGGTGAATGCCCCCCGCAACTCGGATCTGCTGCTCCAGTTGACGGTGGAGGGCGACGAGACGAAGAAAGTGAAGATCAACGGTCGCGACGTGATGACCGAACCGACGAATCTCGTCGTGCTGGGCCGTGTGGACAGCACGATCACCCTGGGCGAGGACTGATGCCGTGATCCTGGTCAATTTGCTGCGCAGCTTTGTCGAACTGTTCGGGAGCCTGGCGATCCTGTTCCTGCAGTCGCTCTACTGGACCGGCCGCAGCCTCAAGTCCGGCCGGTTCGGCTTCAAGAACCTGATCGAGCAGATGTCGCGCATCGGCGTCGATTCGCTGCCGATGGTGATGATCACCGGCTTTTCGACGGGCGCCGTTCTGGTCGTTCAGATCGGGTACCAGTTCACCCAGCTCGGCGCCGAACGGTACGTCGGCGGTGTCGTCAGCCTCGCCATGGCCCGCGAACTCGCGCCTATATTGACCGCTATTGTCGTTGCCGGCCGCGTCGGATCCGCCATCGCGGCAGAGCTGGGCACCATGAAGATCACCGAACAGATCGACGCGCTCGAGACGATGGCGACCAACCCGGTCGATTATCTCGTCGTGCCGCGCTTCTGGGGCTGCACCCTGATGCTGTTCATCCTGACGATCTTCACCAATGTCGTCGGGGCCATCGGCGGCTCGATCGTCGCGATCTACCAGATTGGCCAGACCCTGACCACGTTCAGCGACTCGATTCTCCAGAATCTCAAGGTGTATGACCTGATGGGCGGGTTGTTCAAGGCGATGATCTTCGGCGCGATCATCGGCATCATCGGCTGTTACAAGGGATTCACGACCGAAGGGGGCGCCGAGGGTGTCGGCAAGAGCACCACGGGGGCCGTCGTTCTCGCCATCATGTTCATCCTCGCCGTCAACTACTTCCTGACGGTCGGCATCAACAACTTCAACATGGCGTATCTGCAATGATCATCATCTCGAACCTCTCGAAAGCGTTCGGCTCAAAGAAGGTGCTGAGCGGCATCAACCTGAAGATCTACAAGGGCGAGTCGCTCGTCATCCTCGGCCCCTCGGGGTGCGGCAAGAGCGTGCTCCTCAAGCACATCATCGGCCTGCTCAAACCGGACAACGGCCAGGTGCTGATCGACGGGGAGGATGTCACGACCTTCAGTCAGAACCGGCTCGACGCCCTGCGCATGCGCATGGGAATGCTGTTCCAGTCGGCGGCGCTGTTCGACTCGCTGACCGTCGAGGAGAACATCGCGTTCGGGCTCCGCAAGCACACGAACCTGTCGGATCTGGCGATCCATCATATCGTCTCGGAAAAGCTCGAGATGGTCGGGCTGCCCGGTTCCAATTATCTGATGCCCAGCGAGCTGTCGGGCGGCATGCGCAAGCGTGTCGGCCTGGCGCGGGCGATCGCGATGGAACCCGAAATCATCCTGTATGACGAGCCCACGACGGGCCTCGATCCGATCATGACCTCGGCGATCGACGAGCTGCATCTCAGTCTCAAGAAGAGGTTGGGCGTCACCTCGATCGTCGTCACCCACGACCTGGGCTCGGCCTACCGCATCTGCGACCGGCTGGCCCTGCATTACGGCGGCAAGATCGTCGCCATCGGCACCAAGGAAGAGATCATCAACTCCCCCGACCCGGTCGTCCAGCAATTCATCCGTGGCGAAGCCAAGGGCCCCATGACGCTTCTGTGAACGCGAGGAACCATTCATGAATTCAACCTTCAAAGTCGGCATCATCACCCTCATCGCAACCTTCATGCTCGTCTACATGGCGTTCATCATCGGGGACATCCAGCTGACCGAACGCGGGTACCGCTTCATCGTCACGTTCTACTCCGTCAACGGGTTGAACAGCGGTGCGAGCGTCTCGATGGCCGGCGTCAAGATCGGCAAGGTCGAGAAGATCGAGATCCGAGACGACCAGGTGTATGTGCACTGCTATATTCGCGAGCTGCGCTACCGCATCCGGAATCGCAACACCTTCACCATCGGAACGGCCGGCCTGATGGGGGAAAAATACGTCGAGATCGTGCCGACGCGCGATCAGACCTCTCCCTATGTCGAGAATGCCAACGTCGTCGAGGGAACGGATCCGACCCGCATGGAGGAGCTGTTCGACCAGGGCAACGAGCTGCTCAAGAAGCTCCAGAGTCTTGCCGCCTCGGCCAAGGATGTCGTGGGCGATCCGGAGCTGAAGCAGAGCACCCGCGCGATCTTCAAGAACGCCGAGACCGCTTCCAAGAACGTCAACAACATCATCGAGTCGGTCAAGGGCCGCACCGACAAGATCGTCGAGCATCTCGAGAACGTGCTGCGCAAGGTCGACGAGGAGGTCGACGCGAACCGCCAGTCGATTCGCGACATCGTCGAGAACATGAAGGATTTCAGCAAGCGCATCGGCGAGATCTCGAGCGAGAACCGCGAAAGCCTCAAGGAGATCGTCGAGAACATCCGCAACGTGTCCGACCGCCTCGACGACATGATCGCGGAGCTGAACAAGGACAAGAAGCTGACCGAGGACGTGAAATCGACGGTCGACTCGCTGCGCAAGGCCAGCGACAACGCCAAGGAAATCACCCGCGAGGTCAAGGAGATCGTCATCGACAAGGATATCCGGGGCAAGATCAAGACCGGCCTCGACGACGCGCACAAGCTGGCCCAGGCCGTCGACAAGGTGTTCCTGAACATCAAGCAGACGAAGATCGACTTCAAATATCTGCTCAGATATAACAAGGAAGAGGACGTCTTCTTCAGTGACATCATGGTCGACATCTGGCCGAGCGAGAAGAGCTTCTACCGGGTGGGCGTCGAGGATATCGGAGGCGATCCGCTGTTCAACCTGATGGTGGCGCGTGACCCGCAGCAGCGGCTGATCAAGCGTGCCGGCGTCATCAGCTCGAAGGTGGGCGTCGGTGTCGATTACCAGTGGGCGCAGGATATCACCTACAGCCTCGATGTCATCGACACCCGCGATCCGACCGTGCGCTTCACCAGCGGCTACGCGATCAGGCCGGGGCTCAAGTTCCAGCTGCGCGTCGACGACATCTCGGACGAGAAGGACGTGAACTTCGCGATCGAGTACAAGTTCTGAGCCGGATGGGGAGCTGATCATGACGGGCATCAACACGGAACGCAGGCCGCGGGTCCTGATCGTCGCCACGGGCGGCACGATCACGATGGTGCGCGGACCGGACGGGGGGCTCGCCCCCTGCGCCGACACCGGGCTGTTGCTGGAACGGGTGCCGGAACTGCGGCAGTTGGCCGATATCGACGTGCTGCCCCTCGCGAACCTCGACTCGACCAACCTACAGCCGTCGTTCTGGCCGGAACTGTCGAAAGCGATCTACCACCGGCTCGACCGGTATGACGGCGTCGTGGTCACGCACGGCACAGACACGCTCACCTACACGGCGGCGGCTCTCGCCTTCATGCTCCAGGAGCTCCCCAAGCCTGTCGTGCTGACGGGCTCGCAGGTGCCGCTCGACGAGATCGGTTCGGACGGGCGTTCGAACCTGATCAACGCGGTGCGGGTCGCCTGCATGGACGTGGCGGAGGTGCTGGTCGTGTTCGGCTCGCTCGTGATCCGGGCGGCTCGCGCGAAGAAGACCTCGGCGTTCGATATGCAGGCGTTTACATCGGTGAACGCCCCGCCGGTCGGATCGATCGGGCTGACGATCCGCATGAACGGCGAGGTGCGGCCTCGTGGAAAACGACGGGCCTTGCTGCGCGCGTTTCTCCGTCCGGATGTGGCGATGATCCCGGTGTATCCGGGACTCAAGCCCGAGGTGGTGGCGCATCTGGTGGCCACGCACGCCGGCATCGTGCTCGAGGGATACGGCGCGGGGAACATTCCGAATGCGGAAGGGGCCTCGCTGGTCCCGGCCATTACCGAGGCAACGGCGCAGCGGGTTCCGGTCGTGGTCTGCACCCAGTGCCTCGTCGGGTCGACCGAGATGGAGTTGTATCAGGTCGGGCGGGCCTCGTTGCAGGCCGGGGCGATCCCGGCAATGGATATGACCCCTGAAACGGCGCTGGTCAAGCTGATGTGGGTGCTGGGCCAGACGGATGATCTCTCGACCGTCGGCTCGCTGATGCTCAAGGCCTTTGCCGGGGAGCTGCACGAACTGCCATGACGACGCGCCCCTGCCCCGAATGCGGCTCACCGCTGCCAGAGAACGCGGCTTTCTGCGCGACCTGCGGAAGCGATCTCGCGACGCTGTACACCACACGGCGACATCGGATGCTGCTGTTCGGCTCGCCGATGTCCCTGCTGCTGCTCGGCGTCGTGCTGGCCTGGGAAATGGGCTGGGATGACCCTCTGAATGGCGGCATGGACCTCGGGATGGCAGCGTCCCTGTTCTACGTCGGGGGGGCCGTCGGCCAGTGGCTGCTCGCCCGCTCGCTGAGCCGGGTGGCTGGGATGCTCGATGCCTGGGTCGGCGGTCTGTTTGCCGTCATCCTGTTGCCGGTCGCTCTGCTGGCGGGCCTGCCGGCCGAACAGGCGTTCGTTGGCGACGGGGTGGCCGGGATCACGCTGGCGGATGAAGCATGGCTGCGTCTTGGGATTTATTTTAGTATTTATACAGCTCTACTCGCGTCGGGCCTGTTCGGGGCCACGATCCGGCTCACCGCGCTCCCGGAACCTGTTCCGGCGGGCGCGGCGGAAACCGGCGCTGCCGCCGTCGACGTGCTCATCCGGGGTGTTGCGCCGCGGCCCGGCGCCCTTGGGCGGGTGCCCGGCATGGCGGCTCTCGTGATCGGGACGCTGGTGCTGACGTTCGCGGGATACCGGCTCCTGCCCGAACCGGTGAGGCTCGTCGTCACGGCCCGCCTGGCGGCCCTTGCCGGCCGTGGGGAGACGGCACTCGCCCTGGCCGGCGAAGCGGTGGCCAGGGACGGGCGAAGCGCGTCGGCACACCATCTTCGCGGGCAGCTCGAGCTCCTTCGGGCACGCAGTCTGGAAGGTCGGGCAAAGGCTCTGGAAGATCTGCGGACGGCGGTCCGGCTGGCTCCGCATGCAGCACGATACCATCTGACCCTCGGGGCGGAGCTGAACCGGCTTGGCCTGGCCAGTGAGACGGCGCGGGCGGCTTCCGAAGCCGTCGAGATCCATCGCGGCGAACCGCAGCTCTGGATGCTGCTCGGGGATGCCCTGACGACGCTGGGCGACCGTTCCGCCGCCGTCGAGGCGTTCCGGAAGGCCCACGCGATCGATCCGCAGGATCCCATCGCCATGAACAACCTCTCCTTCGCCCTGCTTGAAACCGATCACGATCTGCCGTTCGCGCTCGATCTGGCGCGACGCTCGGTCGAGACGCAGCCCGGCCTCGTCTACAACATGGATACCCTCGCCTGGGCACTCCACAAGAACGGCCGCTCCAACGAGGCTCTGGAACTGCTTCTCCAGATTCGCGAGCAGATCGCCACGCCGCCGGCCGAGATCGAGTTCCACACCGCCGTCGTTCTGCAGGAGCTCGGCCTGCTGCCTACCCCCCGACTCGTGTTCTCCCGGCTGCTGGATCGGCCCGATGCGCTGGCGGTGCCCGGTCTGCGCGACCGGATCCGGGACGTTTTCGAAACACTGGCGACGGCTTCGGCCGAACTGGCTCACGGGCCGGGGCCAGACGGATCACGATCCGCTTCTACGATATCGGAGCCGTTCCGACAACGTGGAGGGGCGCATCGCGATGCGCCCGCCTCGCGCGGGGCGGAGCTCGAACCGGCCGTCATGTCGATCGGAAACGCATCCTCGGCCGTTCCGGCCGCAGAAGGGCGGTGAAGGGATGAAACGCACCTGGAACGTCGTTTTGGGCCTGTTGCTCGCTCTGATCCTGCCGCTGGTCCTCGCGGCCGCCGGAGAGGCTGCCCTGAGCATCGACACCAGCTATGCCGGCCGGTATCGGGGAATGCCGCAATACGAGAAGCTTCAGGCCGACCTCCCCTTCGTGTATCAGGAAGCCCTGCAGAAGATCCGCCGATCACTCGGGATTGCCGAACCGGAGCGGCTCGAGGTGATCGTCGTGTTTTCGGATGAACTCACCCACAACGGCCTGCGGCTGCGCGGCAAACGCCGCTCGGTCCAGAGCGCCGGCAGAAAAATACTGCATTATATTTATCTTGATCTCGAGTTCCTCATGACGGGCCAGGCGACGCTGATCGAGGAGATGACGCACGAGATGACCCATGCCGTCATGGCGGATGCCAGCGGGCTGGGGTTGTATGAAACCATGCCGATGTGGGTCAAGGAGGGGACGGCCGTTCATGCCGCCGACCAGGGCCTGGCCCGAATCAAGGCGCTGATGCGGCGCGGTTTCAGTCTCGAGCAGTTCAGCAACGAGGATGAGAGCGATGACGGAAACCCGATCTCGCTCGAACGGTATGTCGAAAATTATCTCAAGGTCCAGTTCCTGCTCAAAACGTTCGGGAACGAAGCCCTCCACCGCTTCATCGGGCGGCTCCTGCGGAGCGGGGATGTCGCGGCCGAGCTCCGTGCCTGTTTCAACGGCCTTTCGGAAGAGATCATGACGCAGTATGCTAAAAACTATATAGCTCAGACTCTCATAGCGAATGCGCGGCCGAAGCATTCGCGCGAACAGCTGGCGCAGGGCATGAAGTTCTTCGAAGAGGGGGAGTATCTCTCTGCCCGCCTTGCCCTCAACGACGCGTTGTATGGCGGCCTGTCCGAGGAGGAGTTCCAGAAGGCGGCGTTCCTGATGGCCGAGTGTTATATCCAGGAGCGCAATCCCCAGGCGGCGTTCACCTTCCTCCAGCGTGTGAAGCCGGATCCGCAGAGGATCCCGGTCGATCGCTACCAGTTTCTGAATGCCTACACCCAGTATGCGATGGGACTGACGACCGAAGCCTATTTCGGCTTCCGGGAAGCGTTCGAGAAGACGACGAATGTCGCCGTCAAGGAGGGCGCCCTGTATTATCTGGTGCGCATCCTGCTCGACGTGGGCAACCTCGAGGAAGCGACCCGCGTCCTGACCTACCTCCGCGCGACCTTCCCAAAAAGCGCCTACGTCCCCCTCGCCGACGCCATGTTTGCCTCCGCTCGTCGCTGACTCGGGGCGCGTGGTCCGGGGTACCTCCGGGAAGCTGTCCCTGCCGTTTCGAAAGAAATCGGCGTGGGTGCATCGAACGATCGCGATTTGACAGCTCCCGAACGGCGTGGTACGCTTCGGGGCTCGATGGGAAGCATATTCACACGCCGGGGGAATGCATGAAGACCAAACTGGAACAGGCTTTAGCGATGCTGCGCGGGCGGATCGCCACGCCGCCGACCGTTGCCGTCGTCCTTGGATCGGGGCTGGGGAAGTTCGCCGACCTGGTCGAGGAGCCGGTCGTGGTCGAGTATCGCGATATTCCGCATTTCCCGGTGTCGACGGTGAAAGGCCACTCGGGCCGCCTCGTCTGCGGCCGGGTCGGCGGTAAACAGGTTGCCGTCATGCAGGGCCGGTTCCACTATTACGAAGGCTATGGTATGGCCGAGGTCACGTTCCCCATCCGCGTTCTGCGCGGGCTGGGCTGCACCGACCTGATCATCACCAACGCCTCGGGCGGTCTCAACCGCACCTACGCCGTCGGCGACCTGATGGTCATGACGGATCACATCAACCACATGGGTGACAACCCGCTGCGCGGGCCGAACGACGACACCATCGGCCCCCGATTTCCGCCGATGCAGGGGGTCTACACGCCCGCGCTCGTCGATCTGGCGATGAAAATCGGCCGGGAGATCGGCGCGCCGATGCAGAAAGGCGTCTACGTGGCCGTTGCGGGGCCGAACTACGAGACGGCCGCCGAACTGCGCGCGTTCCGGATCATCGGGGCCGACGCCGTGGGAATGTCGACGGTGCCCGAGGTGCTCGTCGCCGTTCATGGCGGCTACAAGCGTATCTGCGGCATCAGTTGCGTGACCGACATGGCCACGGGGGAAAGCCACGAGAACGTGAACCACGAGGACGTCATCGCCGCGGCTGCCGCGGCCCAGCCGTATTTCCTCGCCCTCGTGCGCGGCATCATCGAGCGCATGTGAGCATGTTCGACCGCCTCCAGGCCGTGTGCGAGCTGTTCGATCAGCTCACGCACAAGCTGTCCGACCCTGCCGTGCTCGGCAACCCGGCCGAGTTCCAGAAGACCGCGAAGAAGCGGGCCGAGATCGAGCCGATCACCGTCGCCTTCGCGGGGTATCGCGATCTGAAAAAACGCCTGGAAGGGGCCGAGCAGATGGCGGCCGCCGAGAGCGACCCCGAGCTGCGCACCCTGGCCGCCGAGGAGTCGGCCGAGCTGAAGCCGCTGCTCGAGCGCATGGAAAAGCACCTCCGCATGCTGCTCATTCCCAAGGATGCCGACGACGAGAAGAATCTGATCTGTGAAATCCGCGCCGGCGCGGGCGGGGACGAAGCCGCCCTGTTCGCGGGCGTGCTTCACCGGATGTATGCCCGCTATGCGGACCGCCGCGGCTGGAAAACCGAGCTGCTCAGCATCAGCGAGACCGGCATCG
>ENA-UOWO01001177-UOWO01001177.1-activated-sludge-metagenome-genome-assembly--contig:-NODE-1177-length-35803-cov-4.520728_pt1 | contig 35803 bp, 33 predicted proteins | sample MGYA00238148_ERZ761564 | MGnify/ENA primary metagenome ERZ761564 (study PRJEB28885, sample SAMN05720194) | activated sludge metagenome | isolation source: Anaerobic digester | place: USA... | reverse complement strand
AGCTTCGGCTATGCGAACAAGATCTGCAGTATCTTTATCTGGTGGACAATCCAGTGCCAAACATTCTTTTATTTCTATAAAAAAGGTATCCAAGTCAATCATTTGCTTTCTAGTTTATCATAAATATGGTACAATTATAAACAAATGAATAAAAGAATTGATCGTTTTCTTTTGGGACTGCTTTGGCTACTAGCAATGACGCTGGGGGCAAATTTTTGGTTTAATACCAGGTTCGGGTTTAATTTGCTGTCCAGTGCACATTGGCAGTATTTGGGACAAATGCAAGCATCTGGTGCAAAAATAGACACCTTGTTTTATATCTCTTTGATTACGGCTGTTTTTTTTATGATATTTGGACTTTATTTTATAATAAGACCAAAACTAAGAAAAATATCGCTCGGACAAGTCATAGTACCAATAAAAAATAATGATAGTGTTGTCCAAGAAGTTCCAGAAAAGATACCAGTTGAAACTAAACCTGATACTTCGCTGGTTCGTCCACCGCGCCTATCTATTCCCGTACAAAATCATTATGTAAAAAAACATAACCTGCAAACGACAAATACACCATTACCTGCATCCAATGCATTTGAAACTCGTATACCTTCAATAGATTCTAAAGAATCGGATAATTTTGATACATTTAAGTTGATATTTGAAAATGCCGGTTATTTGGTAAAAAAACCACTAAAAATTGGTAATATAAATATACCTCTTTTGGCTATTGGACCTGATGAAAGTTTATGGATAGGTGGCGAAAATATTTTATCCGATAAAATTGAAAATGCTGTTGAAAAACTATCATCAATTTTTAACGAAACACTGGAAGATATACAAATAAACCTAAATGCTTTTATAATAAATCCATTGGATTCAGATTTTTCTGGGGGTGAAAATATTAAAAAATTTGATTCTTTGGATAATTTACGCGATTATATGAATGAACACAAAAGTCGTCAAATTACTGACAATGAAAAAGAAGACTTTGAGGCATATTCTGAATACATAGATACAGTTGTTGGTTATTTTAACAAACTATAATTTTAGACCATAGATAAAAGGAAATATGCAATTAAAAAAATCATCTGCTGAAAAGCGCTTATCAGATTTTTTTATGGACGATTTGCCCATAATGGAATTTAACGTCCAAGAAACAAATGTTGCTTCAGATTGGTTTATTAAATATAAAAATTTACGTCGTGAATTTATGCGATCACTTAATGATTCTATCGAAGATTTGGTATTTCTTAACTTATCCCAGGATGAATTTATGGGACTGATTATGGGAAGATCTATGCCTGCTAATTTATCAATAAGATTCAGGATACCATTGGTTTGGGGTGGAAAACTGGAAATTGAAAATATGTTTTTATGCCGAACTTTTCCACATAGTTACAACATGGACAGATTTATAATCGAACAATCTGGTAATGATACAATCTGGCTACCAAATCCTGCCAAAAAAGTTTATGTTCCGGCACATACCGCTGGGGGTGGTGATGGTGGTAATGCAACCGAAGATAGATTAAGTCAATTGGCTGCACAATTGGCCGCAAACCGTGGTATGGAGTAAAAATGAACTTGGATGAATTTTTTTCTTCTATGAAATCTAATGGTGCCCTGCTGGCACATGCGGCGCCAGCAAATATTATAACCATTGCCAGCGGAACTTTACAAAATATTCGCGCCGCAACCTTGCCGCCTTTTATGATAGATTTTTATAAAATGGCTGGTGGGATGATTTTGGGTGATGCATATATTTTTGGCCCAGAAGAAATAAATATTACAAAAAAATTTCCTGTACCTTCAATAATTGATGTTAATCGAGAAATTTCAAATATCCCGCAAATGCGCGGTAAAACAATATTTGGAAGAAATGATTTATTTTTGTTTGCTTTTGATGCTTTTGGAATTTGCTTTATGTTGGACAATTTGACACTTAAACCTATGAGAAAATATGATGATCCTTGGCGGGCAATGACAGACTGTCTGATTGTTGGTAAAATATAATGAAAAAATTATCAGTATCTTTATCTGGACACAATACAAGCATAACATTGGAAGACCAATTTATTGATGTATTGCGTAAAATTGCCGATACAGAAAATACATCTGTTTCAGCAATAATAAATTCAATTGATAAAAACAGAAAACCTGATTCTAATCTTTCTTCTGAAATACGGATATGGATTTTGCACAAATTATTGAAAACATCAAAATTATAATCATAAACCCATCGCGTCCTATTTTACGATAAATAGTTTCATGATTTTCAGAAATATAACCGTCTAAATGACCCGATGCACCTATTGGTAAGTATGATTCTATATTTCCATCTGATTTTATAAATGCACTGATTCCAGAATAATTTGCGCGAACAATTGGCAAACCAGATTCAATCGCATATCTACGAACCATATCCAGATGTTGATATGTTCCAGGTGTTTTTCCGAACCAATTGTCATTTGTTATATTTATTATTACCTGGGGTTTTATATTTGATTTTTTCGGAATCAATGAATCTGAAAATATAATCTCGTAACAAATTGCTGGTGCGAAATATAAATCCAAACCATTTAAACTGGTTTTTATTATTTCTGGACCATCACCTGATGTCAATTGACCTGGGGTTGGAATAATATCTCCAAAAGGACGATATTCACCAAATGGCACCAAGTGTGATTTGCTGTATAATTTTTCAACATCACCATCTTTATTAACTATCAGTAATGAATTATAAAACTTACCATATTTATAAGAAGTTGCACCAATAATACTTTTAATACCCAAATCTTTTATCATTGGCAGTTTATCATTAACCATTAAATATGGGTATGTTGTTTCTGGAAAAATTAGTAATGAAATATTTCCATCATCTTGTTTAGCAAGTTTTTTCAAATTTTCAATATTCTCATCTGCATTTTCAATTGCCTGAGCACGAGAATAAGTTGCTTTTTCTATTGCTGATTTTCCAGGTTGGACCAATCTTATTATTGATGATTTTTCTGATGTATTTAATTCTGATGTTTCTATATTTTTTTGACCTGCGAACATTCCAGAAATAATTAAAATGGAAAAAATTATAACTGATGGTAATGCTGTTTTTTTACCCCTGATTAATTCTACAAATGCCGATATAAAACCAACTATAATAAAGGTTAATCCCAATGCACCCCATAATGACATAGAATTAGAAATAATCGGAAAAGGCATTGTTATATTTGAAATCGGATTCCATGGAAATCCTGTTAAAAACCATTCACGAAGCCATAAAATAACTGTCCATATTGATGCGAATAAAAATGGTCTATACGCCGCATTTTGCCGCATACAACGAATTATAGAAAATGGTATAGAAAATATAAATCCACCAAATAATGCCAATCCAAATAATGCTGGCACAGTCCAAATTGCAAATTGTTTGGTTAATTCTGGTACAACATAAATTGAATTAACAACCCACCAAAACATACCTAATGAATACGATGCTGTAAATGGATAAATTCTTAAAACAGATTTCCAAAAATTTCTAGACTTTATGTTTTCATTATCACAAACAGACATATAATAAGCTGTTCCGATTCCAATCAATGTTCCCCACCATAAATAATGTGGTGCAAAACCAAAAGATGCCAATGCACCAGATAAAAACAATACAACAGATCTGAATAAATTATTTTTACATATTTTTTTTATTAAACTTTCTTTTTCAAAATAAGGATTTTTTATACCAAGTTTTTTTAATATTTTTATTTCTGTATTTTCCATTTTATTTGCATCACGATTATTAATATGATCAAAACCCTGAAGATGTAAAATTCCATGAACAATAATATGAGTCAAATGGTCTTTGAAAGATTTACCCTGTTCCATTGCTTCGCGTTGAACAGTGTCCAATGATATAAAAACGTCACCTAACAATTCTGGATCATTTAGTTCAAAAGACAAAACATTTGTTGGTTTATCTATATTTCTGTAATTTCGATTAAGTTCACGAATTTTTTTATCATTTGTTAAAATTATTGATACCTCTGCTTTATGGTCACCATCAACAGAGTTTGCTATTTTTTGAAAATCAATTTTATATGATTTCCATCTTTTATCATCATAGTTCACAAATATTTTCATATTAAAATCTTTATTTTTTACCAAGACCTGTTTTCTTTGCAATTTTTGATCGAACTCGTGAATAAACTGGTGCAACAAATGGATAATCATCCGCTAATCCCCATTTATCACGGTACTGTTGGGGTGTCATATTAAATTTTCGTTTAATATACCTGCGCAGCATAACATGCCAGGTTCCATCTTCCAAACATTGAATTGAATCTGAACGAACAGAATCCTTGATTTGTTGTGGCGTCACTCCAACACCACGCAAATGTTGGGTTGCCTGTTTAACAGCATCAGCCATATTCAGCTTTGGATTTGCAGAAATTGCTGCTGCTGCCAGTTGTGCAACTGCCAATGTAAAGTCGCTATTTTTATCTTTGTTCATGGCTTTCATTTTTCTTTTGTTTTATGTTTTTTTGTACTAAGATTATTATATCACAAATAAAATTAAAGTAAAATTAAAGTAAAATGCGAAAAAATACAAAATCTTCGGATAGACCACTGGCCGATTTAATGCGTCCGGAAACAATTTCAGATATTTTGGGACAATCCGTATTACTGGGCGAAAACGGATTGATTCGCCGCATGGTGGATAATAAAAAATTGTCGAATTTGATTCTTTGGGGACCGCCCGGATGTGGAAAAACAACTATTGCGCGCGCTTTGGCAAATTCTGTTGATATGGATTTTGTACCGATGTCTGCTGTTTTTTCTGGAATTGCAGATATAAAAAAGGCAATGGAAGCTGCAAAAATGAGCCGTGAAATCGGACGCCAAACTTTATTGTTTATCGATGAAATTCACAGATTTAATAAAACCCAACAAGATACACTGCTCCCTTATTTAGAAGATGGAACCGTTGTTTTTATTGGTGCTACAACTGAAAACCCCAGTTTTAATTTGAATAATGCTTTATTATCACGCTGTCATATTGGCGTATTACAACCATTGTCCACGGTAGATTTGTTGGAATTGACTAATCGCGCAGAAAAATTCACTGGTTCAAAAAAATTACCACTGGATAAAGATGCGAGAATACATTTGGCCCAGATGGCTGATGGCGATGCGCGTTTTTTATTGAACACAATTGAATATTTGATGTCTGCGAATTTTGATCATGAACTGTCCCCTGATGAATTAGTTGGTGCAATTCAAAAACGTAGTCCCATGTCTGACAAGTCTGGTGATGAACATTATAATTTAATATCGGCTGTTCATAAATCACTCCGGGCAAGTGACACAGATGCTGCATTATATTGGACCGCGCGAATGATGGTCGGTGGTCAGGATCCAATGTATCTATTTCGAAGACTTACCCGTTTTGCCATGGAAGATATTGGCTTGGCCGATCCGAACGCTATGAATATCGCCCTGACTGCTTGGCAAATTTATGAACGAATGGGTTCGCCAGAGGGTGATTTAGCATTAACCGAATTAGTTATTTATCTGGGCACTGCGCCGAAAAGTATTGGAAATTATAATGCACAAAAATCTGCCTATGCGGCAGCCAGCGCAAATGGCAGCTTGATGCCACCTAAAAATATTTTGAATACCCCAACAAAAATGATGAAAAATTTGGGATATGGTTCAGGTTATGTGTACGAACCTGAAACAGATTCTGGTTTTTCAGGTCAAAATTGTTTTCCTGAAAAAATGACCAGACAAACATTTTACAATCCGCGTGAAATCGGTTTCGAACGTGAAATAAAAAAACGTTTGGATTATTGGAACAGTCTTCGTAATAAAAATAATTAAAACACAATATTTATACGACCACCAAATGTATAATCCTTGGATTCAAATTCATATCCAACATTTGCAGCATATTGTGTTCTGCCATAAGTTCTGACTAATTTAAAATTCAAAATTTTATTATCAAACTCAGGATCTGTTGCCTTACGATAGTCAAATCCAAAACCTGCACTCCAAAATTCATTAAATCTAAAATACGCTTCTGGCATCAAATCAATATATGCAATTCCATCAACATCATCAAAAATCCAAGTCGTCTTGATAGTTCCAGCCAATGTCACCCATGACCATTTTCGCCCTACTCTGAAACCTGTGGAATAAACTGTGTGTGAAAACTCTGGAACTTTTGAACTTCTTTGGAAATTAATATTAAATAATGCATCAGATATAATTTCTGAATCACCCGATAAACGATAAACAACACCTAATCCAACATTTGAAAAACCATCATCGTCATGATTAAAATCTTGCTGATATTTTATATCGGCATCGAATGACATTATACCATTAATACCATATGAAAACTTTTGGGACAATCTCATAAGACTGTCACTAAAATATCCATTACTTGATGATAAAAAATCCTTAGACGGTGTAAGATACATTGGATCTTCTACATCATAACCAGAATCTGCATTTGCTGACAAAACTGGAACAAAAGTTGCAATCAAAAAAAACGGTAATAACTTAAATTTCATATTCTTCCTCATACTAAAAATATTAGAATAAAAATTACAAACTTTTAAGGTTATAAGAGTTGCCTCGAATTGAAACAACCCTTATAAATATTAGAAGTAAAATATAGCCTGCATACCGAACGAAGTTTCAGAATTATTATCAATTTTTGCAGTTCCTATGTTTGTAAGTTCTGTTACACCGGCTGCTGGCTCATACCACCAAAATCCTAAATTTTTGCCATCTGCACTGTCATATACAGATGTCTTTGCATAAAAACTTAAAGCAAATGAATTATATGGTTGCCAGCTGATTGCTGCCCTGACCGAGCCTTGGTTATGCCAGTCGTAATTTCCCAAAAGTGCTTCCATATTCAATGTCCAATCATCATCCAAAACACTAAACATTCCAAAGCCACCTTCTACGTACGTAGCATTGTTACTTCCAGTCTGGTATGCTATAAATAAAGCTGCATCATCATTAGATATTCCATTTCCATAAGAATTACCATCAAAGTTTACAAACCAACCACGTGCCAAAGCATATATTGTAGTTGATTCCATTTTGTATCCACCCTTCAGGTCGACTGTAAAGAAATCTGCCATGTCTTTCTGTCTCTGATAATAAGCAGAAGCATTTGCAATCCATTTTGGTGTATCAGCAAAACGCCATTGCAATCCCAAACCGTACATATTCAAACCAGAATCTGTCATACTATCATCTGGTGCAGTTGCCCAATCCATTGTGTATTTGGAACTATCAAAACGTAACATACCCATAAAAGCCAACTTGTCAGTTATACCATAACTGATGTCTTCTTTTACTGCGAATTGCGTCATATCCCATTTTGCAGAAGTATCACTTAATGCAGGACCAGATGTTTGGTTTATAACAAAATCATAAGAACTGGTTGTATAACCTAAATCTGTAACAGAACCAAATTTACCCTTTAATGGTTGAAAGAAAGGGTGTGCCAAATAATATTTACGTTTTGCATAATCACGTGAAGAGTCAGTGCGTGAAGTTCTGTCAGCCGAAGTTGAATTACGATCCCCTAATTCTTTGTATAATTCGCTTCTTTTTGAAGGTTGTACATAATAAAGATCTTTATTATCTTTTACTGCATATGTTCTGGAAGTTGTACGAGTTTCATATTTTTTATAATTAATATTATTCTGAACACGTATACCCGGCGCCGATGTTAAATCAGCGCTTGATGCAACACTGGCACCAAAATTAGTATCTGCCCACACGCTGGACATTCCAAAAACAGCAACTGCCCAAACAAACAAAGACATTTGTTTCTTCATTTATAAACTCCTTGAATTTTGTAATTATTATACCACAAAAAAAGACATCAAAAAAGCGATTAGTGAAAGCTATTAAAAACTTTACAAAATATGCCTTTTGTTATTTGCATCAGGCCCACTTACAATTCCATCAGCTTCCATACGTTCCATAAATCCAGCAGCTTTGTTATAACCTACACCTAATCTACGCTGGATGTATGAAATTGTAGGTTTTTTATCGCGAATTACATATTGTTTTGCCTGTTCATATAAGTCTGCATCTTTATCATCTTTTGAAATAGGCATTCCAGGAATTGATACTATACCTGCAGATATTCCAGAATCTTGGGATTCTGTTACACCTTCGACATATTCTGGTTCGCCCTGACCACGCAAGAAATCGGCCACTTTGTTAATCTCAGTATTTTCAATCAATGCGCCATGAATTCTGACTGGTACGCGTCCTGCTTCACTAAATAACATATCACCAAACGCCAATAATTGTTCTGCACCCTTTTCGCCCAATGTTGTCATACTGTCTATATTACTGCGTGCCTGGAATGATATACGTGTTGGGAAGTTTGCCTTGATAACACCGGTGATAACCGTTGTATCCGGACGCTGAGTCGCAGCAACTAGATGAATTCCGGCCGCGCGCGCTTTTTGTGCTAAACGTTGTACACAAGCTTCAACTTCTTTACGGGCAACCGACATCAAATCTGCAACCTCGTCTATTATTACAACCATGTATGGCATATCAGATAAATCTATTTCTTGTTCTTCGAATTCCAGACCACCAGTTTCTGGGTCTGTTCCAACAGCAACTTGTTTCGTGGGTTTTTTCCCAGAATTACGTAATTTTTCAACAGCGTCATTATATCCTTCGATATTTTGAACACCAATATCTTTTAATTTCTTGTATCTTTCTTCCATTTCCATAACTGACCATTTCAAAGCATTTACAGAAGCATTTGCATCAGTCAAAATTGGTGTCACCAAATGTGGTATATTATCCCATAATGTAAAATCAACACCTTTGGGATCGACAATCAAAAGTTTACATTTATCCGGTGTGAAATGATATAAAATCGACATTATAATTGATTGCACAAAAACAGATTTTCCAGAACCAGTACGACCTGCAATCAACAAGTGCGGCATCTTGGCTAAATCAAAGTACATTGGATTTCCACCAATATCAACACCCAATGCCAAAGGTAATTTGTATTTGGAATTTATAAATGTCGGATTGGTTATCAAACTTTGAAATCTGACAGATTGTCTGTTCATATTAACCATTTCAACACCAATATAATTAGTACGTGGAATATGCGCTATACGAATATTTTCAGTCGCCATTGCACGTGTCATATCTTTTACTGTTTCTGTAACTTTGGAAATTCGAACACCACTATCAGGCTCAAATTCATACAATGTAACAATTGGTCCGGGTCTGATACCAACAACATGACCATAGACACCAAATTCTTCAAAATGTGCCTCTAAAGCGCTGCCGTTTCTTTTTAATTCAGGTGTAACTGTACCTTTGCTAAAATTAGACCTTTCCAAAAATTCTGGATCAGGTAATTCATAACTTGCTTCATCAACGTCGGTTTTTTTTCTAACACTGCGTTTTTTTGCAGCGACTGCTTTACGTTTTGGTTTTTCTGAAACTTCTTCTTCGTATTCCTCTTCGAACTCTTCTTCATCTTCTTGGGGTTCTGGTTCAATAGGCTTTACCAGGTGGAACACCGACAAGAACCAAATCAAAGATCTGTATGTTACACGTAAAACAGAACGTAAATCTTCAAATTTTATATTCAGCATTTTTCCAGCTATACCAAGAAAAATAACAAAGAATATAATCCCCAATATAAATGTCCAACTTCCCATTAAATAAGATAAATCATTGGCGACAATACTACCTGCGATTCCGCCAAATGATGTTGCTGGAAAAGTTGCACCCAAACCAGCAGCTCCCATACCAATAGCAATAAAACCGCGTAATAAATTATATTCAGGGGCACGTTCTGATTCCCAATTCATAATAAAAGAAACACCTGTTCTTATCATACATAAAAATAAAAACATTGATGGAACAAAACCGACACCATATCGAATAAAACCTACAATATAATCATTTATGCTTTGTGTACCAAAACTGCTGCTTACTGCGAATCCATCCAAATAAGGATTATGAAACATCAAAGAAACTAAAAACCACAATCCCAATAACAACAGGCCTGCCCCAACAACGCGCAAGCCCAGGCTTTTCAAAGCACTGGAAAATCTTTCTGGTAAAAGTTTTGAACTAGAAGCCATTAAGCGTATTGTATCATAAAATTAAGAATAATAAAAGCATACTCAATAAATAGTGCTGTTTTTACTTTCTATAAAAAAACCATTTAACCAAGTCTGCAGATACCATTCCGATAAATGCACCAAAAATTATATCCGATGGCCAATGGGCGCCATAAGATACCCTGGATAAACCAATTATGATTGCCAAACTCCATGTTGCCCACTTCCATTTTGGGAACAATAAACCCATCATAACCAAACCTGCAAAACTGGCTGTTGTATGTCCAGACGGCATAGAATTAAATGCCCATTCATTTGTAAATGGATAAAAACCACTTTGCCCCAAAGCTTCGAAAAATACCGGTCTTTGACGTCCCAAACTATACTTTAAAAACGAAGCTATTAAACCCGATAAAAATACAGAGCAAAATATTAAAAAACCATAATTATCTTTTGATTTTTCTATAAAATTACTATAAAAAATTTTCAGACTAAACTTTGTTGTATCTTTTTTATTATTACTCTTTGATTTTATTAATTTTTTAACAAAAATAACTAATGCAAATAAACCAGAAATCATCAACCAAATTTCACTATCATAAATCTTGTCAAAAATGGTCCAACCATACCAATTAAAATCCCGCAAAAATAAAAATAATGGTTTATCAAAAAATAAAATCCCAGCAATACATAAAACAATTGTTATTGCTAAACCAATCAATATCCAATTCCATTTAATTTTATTATTTTTTGTTAAAAACATTTTAAACCCCATTCACAAACTATTCATTTATTAACTTATCGTAAATCTTTTTATCTGTCAGAATTTTTACCGATACTGCAGATGACAAAGAATCTTCATCCATGCCACTGGTTATAACTGGACATCCCTTTCTTATTACATCTGGGGTTACTGTTTTATCATTATTAAAATCTTTTGCATGGAAATCACCATTAACAACATTTAAAAAGAATGCGCCTTGTTGTGACTGATTACGTATATTTGATAAACAAACTAATGGGAATACACCTCGACCATCTATATCGTTTCCATTACCTGTCTTTATTGATTTATTAAGCAATTCCAAAGCACCACCATTATCTAAATCAATTATTGTTGCTATTCTAGCGTTGCCAGATGTAGGTGTTCCGACTAAAACCCCGCGATTATTTTCATAAAAAGCCGATGCTATTGCTTCTGCGGTTCCGCTGGTTGTATTTGACACCAAAACAACAACTGGTAAATTTGTTACGGCTTTGCCCCCTGGGACAACTTCTACTTCGGACTTGGCTGTTTGCACAACACGCATAACTGGAACCTGTCCCATAAATAATCCTGATAATTTTGCCGCAGCGCGTTCATTATCGCCGGTTGCAGCACGCATATCCAAAACAATTCCTGAAACATCGTCGTATTTAGCCAACGCTTCGTTTACGATTGAAACAGATCCGTCTGTTACACGGTGAACGACTATTTCTAATATACTAGGGGCATTATCTGCACCAATTCTGTGTATAACATCAGCATCAGCCAAAACAATGGTTGCTCGACGCAACACAACGTTTTTTTCACCAGACCCTGTCAGCAAAGATAATTTCAAAGTTCCAGAATTAAAACCTGAAAACATATCTGCCAAATCAGTATCATTTATATCTGATATTTTTGTTCCGTTTATAGTAGTTATTAAATCACCTGATTTTATACCTGCAACATCGGCACTGGAGTCTTTATAAACACCACTAATACGAAAATTACCACGATTATCACGGGCACCCTCTAGACCGACACTAGTTAATATTCTACCATCTTCTAGTACCTCGGCTTTTTTAGAATAAATATATCTACCATTTTCATCTATGCCGCGCATCAGCGCATCCACAACAGTTTGATACATTACACTTTCGCTGACCTTTCCAAACTCTGGTACTAAACTTCGAAGTTTTAAAACCAATGCTGTTGTAATCTGTCCGAATTCATCCCAATCGTTTTTTTCAGGGCGTGGATAGTTTGCAACAATTGAATCACGCCATACTAAAACAACACGATCGTCAGTTGCAGCAATATGTGCATTTGGATTAATCTTTTCCAAACTTTCAATTGCAACATTTATATTTTTTCCACCCCAACTAACTGAATCCAATTTTTTATAAATATCTGAAAAAACAGCTGATGTATCAAATACATTCAAACCGTCCTGGATAGGCGTATCTTTATCAAACAAATCAGCTGCCCCAACTGGTACAGCATATAAAACACAGGGTAAAAACATTGATAAAAACAAACTTTTTATTTTCATATTTTCACCCTTTTGATTTTATTTAGAATCTGTTTTGCGCAAGTTAAAGTGATACAAAATAACGTTTGAAATATAAATACTGGTAAGTGTTCCTATAATTATCGCAAATATCATAGCAACCGAGAAATCACGCAATTGACCGCCACCAAATGCATACAAACCAACCATTGCCAACAAAGTAGAAACAGATGTCATTACTGTTCTGCGCAACATTTCATTAACTGACAAATCTATTAAATTTGACATTGGCATTTTGTGGTATCTGTTTATATTTTCTTCTATTCGGTCATAATTAACAACTTTGTCATTAATTGAATATCCGATACCCATCAGAATAACCGCAATAGATGTCTGGTTAAATTCCAATCCCATAGCTGAAAAGAATCCGAACATTAGAATAAAATCCAAAATCAACGATACAAATGATCCGAACGCGTAACCGCCACGATATCTAATCCAAATATAAACCGCCATAAGTATAAATGAAACCAATATAGCCATAATTCCACCACGAACCAATTCACCACCAATTTTTGGTCCTACAATCTGAACATGTGAATATTCAACTTTATCTCCCAGAATATCTTTTATTTCACGAACACGCTGGTTTTGTTGTTCATCAGTTGCACCTTTTGGTAAACCAACACGAACTAAAATTGATTTATTATCAATTGATTGCATTTCTGGTTTAAACTGCGACAAATCACTGCGCATTTTATCAATTGTATAGTCTGCTGATTTTGGTGTAAGCTCCATTGCAATACCACCAGCAAAATCAATTCCGTAATTTAACCCACGTGTAAACAGTGACAATATCGACAGACCAACCAAAAGTCCTGAAATCCAATACGACAATTTTCTGTATTTCATAAAATGTAATATCATTAAAATCCCCTTTTATGGCTTTTAAATTTCGCCAAATTTTTTATTTTATAAACCCTATTTTTTTATTCTTTCCATTCATATACCAATCAATAATAACCTTGGACAATACAATACATGTGAACAATGTTGTCATAATACCGATTGACAATGTGACTGCAAAACCACGAATTGGACCTGCACCAAATTGGAACAATATCAAAGAACAAATTAATGTTGTTAAATTTCCGTCCAACACAGCCTTCATAGAACGATGGAATCCTGCATCAACTGCTCGCAATGTGGGACTGCCTGATTTAACTTCGTCACGGATACGTTCAAATGGTAAAATATTTGCATCCACTGCCATACCCAATGTCAAAACTATACCAGCAATACCCGGTAACGTTAATGTCGCGCCAAACAAAGCCGATACACCAATTATCATTAACAAGTTAATTAATAAAACCGCATTTGCAATCAAGCCAAAACCGCGATATAACAACAGCATAAACACCATTACAAAAATCAAACCTGCCAATGCACCAATTTTTCCAGCTGCAATTGTATCTGCGCCCAATCCTGCACCAACTGTACGTTCTTCTATTACTGAAAGTGGTGCTGGCAAAGCACCAGAGCGCAATAATACTGCCAAATCTTTTGCACCCTGCAGTGTAAATCCACCAGAAATTTGACCACGACCACCTGGTATTGGTTCACGAATATTTGGTGCGGACAAAACTTTATCATCCAAAACAATTGCAAATCTTTCATTTACATGTTCTGTTGTTAATTTTGCAAACTTTCTGGCACCTGTTGTATCAAACACAGTTGTAACAACTGGCATATTATTTTGATCAAAATCAGCTTGGGAATCTTTCAAGTTTTCACCTGAAACTTCAACGCGCGAATAAACTGGAACTAATTGCCAAGGAGTCTCCATCAATGGTAAAAATTCAGTCCCCGCAGGTGCACGACCACTGGCCAATTGTTCAGGCGAAACATTTTCGTTAACAAGATGAAAACTCAATTTTGCTGTCTGACCAATCAAGTCTTTTATACGTTCAGGATTATCAACACCTGGCAACTGTACTAATACATATTTTCCACCCTGACTTTGAATTGATGGTTCCTTTGTTCCCAACGCATCAATACGACGACGAACAATTTCAATACTACGTGACAATGCATCATGAATCATTTCAGATCTTTGTTTATCAGAATAAGAAACTGTTATTGTATTGCCATTTGATTCAATATCAACGTCACCACCCAGTTCACTTTTTAAACGACCTTTTGCGCGTGAAACTTCATCACTGTCGCGAATTACCATTGAAACTTTTTCATTTATGCTATGCATATTTGAAAATCTGATTACACCTTTGTCACGGTTTATCAAAGCAGACCTTGCACTGTCGTATAATTGCACAGACTTTTCTTTGAACATTGTGTCTGTATCAACTTCCAGCAACAGCTGTGCCCCACCCTTCAAATCCAAACCCAGTGAAATCGGATGAATCCACGATGGAAAGAATTTACCAGAATTAGGAAATATTGTAGGCACGGATAATAAAACACCAAATATCGCAACAAAAATTATCGCCAATTTTTTAAACATATTTTTTTACCTTTATATTTTTATTCTACGCTTGCAACTGCGTTTTTATTTACTTCTATAACAACACCTTTGGCGATTTCCAAATCGATTGTTTTTTCTTTGATTTTCTTGATGGTTCCATAAATACCAGCAGCCATAACACGATTGCCAACCTTTAATGAATCAATCATTTTTTGATATTCAGCCATTCGTTTTTTGTTTGGACGCACCATAAACAAATAAATTACTGCAAATATAACCAGGCAGTAAATTATTAATCCCATTGTGTCATTTTTAGGTGCGGCATTTACAGCATTGTTTGCTGCATCTATTGTCTGTGTATTCATAAAATATCTCCTTTTGATTATGTGGTTCAGATTAGTAAAAAAACGCCAAGCTGTAAAGCAAAATAGTTCCAAAAAGGCTATTAAGAAAGGAAAATCAAAAAAACAAAATTATCCATAATATTTGACAAATATATTTATTGTATTAATATATTTCACATAAAGGGTTTGTTTATGAACAGAAAATTTACTGTGATAATTTTATCTTCGGCTTTGGCTGTAAGTATTTTTTATAATATACAACAAAGAATTACTATTAAAAAATTTATAGAACCTGTTAAAAAGATTTCTAAAATTGACAGTTTTTACTGTCGCGATTTTGATAATAAAGATAAAAAAGTTTTTGAATTAAATAATGATATAAAACAAAAAACTAAAAAGAAAATATCATTGGAAAAAAGTATAGAAGATATAAAACATTCTTACTATAACTATCCTTGTTATCTTGAAAATTCAACTGAAAGAAAAAACTGGGAAAATTCAATAGATTCCAGATTTTCTATGAATCCAGAATTAAAAGAAAAGTTAAAAGATTTGAATATTCAGTATTTCTATGTTGATAGTATTATTGGTCGAACAAAAATAGAAATTTATATGATTGAAAAAGAAACTAATAAACAAAAGGCATCGATATACAACCAGCTTAGATGTCATTTGAACCTATTAAAATCTTTGGTTTCTGAATATCAAAAATAAAAGTTAAATTCTTTCAAAAATACTGTCTAAATCAGACATTTTTATAATCTTATAAACAGGTCTGCCATGGTTACACTGACCTGCGCGTTCAGTCGTTTCGATATCACGCAACAAAGCATCCATTTGGGCATAATCCAATCTTTGACCTGCACGAACCGAATGATGACATGCATAATTTGCCAACTTCAAATGTAATTTTTCATGCAATTGTGATGAATGACCATTGACCAAAACTTCATCAGAAATATCACCTAATAATCTTACCCAATTCAAATCCCAATCAGCTGGCTTTTCAAATATTGCAATAGAAGTATCTCCAAATTGATCCAAAACCAATCCAGATGTCTTTAATTCATCTTTTACTTCTAGAACAGCTGATACTTGTTCCGGTTTCAGATTTACAACAATTGGTGTCAACAATGGTTGAACCTTTATATTATGGTTTCGCAACTGTTCGTAAACAATTCTTTCATGGGCAGCATGTTGATCAATTATGACCAAGCCCTGATTACTTTCTGCAATTATGTATTTTTTTCCATATTGTCCTATGACACGTCCAAGTGGTCTATCATATTCAATATTATCCGAAGTAGAAGTATTTTCAGGCAAAGGTTTGGACAAAGTTTCAAAAAATGCCGGTTTTGATGCATGCACAGACGGAAAATTATTTTTAAAATCCATCAAAAAAGAACTGTGTTTTGGTTGTTCACCAGATTGATATATCTGCGACTGTTGATGATTTTCAAAATTAACCATTGTTTGTGATAATTTATTACGCAAAGTTCTGATTATAAAACCACGAACACGATTTGGTTCTAAAAAATGCACTTCGGTCTTGGCGGGGGATACGTTTACATCAACTGACTTTGAGTCTAGATTTAAATATAATGCACACAAAGGAAATTCACGAGCATGCATTACATCCATGTATGCGGCGCGCAGAGCGCCAACCAATACTTTGTCTTTTACTGGACGGTTATTAACAAACAAATATTGATCTATACTGGATGCACGACGATATGTCGGTTCTGATATAAACCCACGCAAAGATAATTCACCATTTGAGTTACTGGTATCGTTCAATTCCAACATTCTGTTTTGAACTTCGTCACCCATTACTGATATTATGCGTTCAGACAAAGATTGACCACGTGGAAATCGCCATCTGTTATTCAATGTAAATCCAACATCGGGCCTGGCCATTGCTAAACGTTTTACAACCTCTACCACGGACATCATTTCTGCCCTGTCGGTGCGCAGGAATTTTAATCTTGCTGGCGTTTTTGCAAACAGATTCAAAACCCTTATTCGTGTACCCTGTTCCCATGCAGATGGTTTTATTGTCATAGTATTACAGTCCAAAGACCAACCATTTGAATCCAATCCATTGTACGTATCAATTATCATATCCGATACTGATGCGATTGATGGCAAAGCTTCGCCACGAAACCCCATAAAATTTATATTAGATAGATCATCGGCTGGTAATTTAGAAGTTGCGTGTCTTTTAACACTTTTTAACAAATCTTCACGTGACATGCCAGAACCATTGTCAATTATGCTTATCATAGTGCGACCACCGTCTGTCACATCTATTATTATCTGATCACTACCTGCATCCAATGCGTTTTCAACTAATTCTTTTACCACACTGGCAGGACGTTCAACTACTTCGCCGGCAGCAATTTGATTTATTAAAAAATCTGGTAACTCGCGAATTGGCATTTTAATCTTCTTTGAATTTTATTTCCAAAATTTCCCACTCTTTTTCACCACCCGGCAAACGAACAACGCAGGTATCGCCAACACATTTACCAATCAAAGCACGACCAACAGGCGAAGTACATGCAATTATACGCTTTCCATCAGATTCAACATCCGACAAAATCCTGCATTGCATTTTGTTTCCACTTTCATCTTCGGCAATTACGTGTGCACCAAAAATTACACGATCCCCGGACAAATTATCAATATCTATTACCTGGGCATTTCCAATTATTTCTTCTATAAAACGTATTCTTTTGTCGATTATGCGTTGTTTTTCCTTGGCGGCACTATAATCGGCATTTTCAGATAAATCCCCCAGGGAACGTGCCCATTGAACAACTTTTAATATTTCTGGTCTTTCTACTTCTTGTAAGTTTTTTAGTTCTTTCACCAGCGCATCAAACCCAGCGCGAGAAATTGGTTTCTTTTCCATTTTAACTGTCCTGTATTTATAAAGATAGTATTCATTTTAATTTTGCAATTGTCAATTGAACAGGCTATAATTCTGGGAATTGTAAAATAAATAATAATTATGTTTAGACCAAGAATTTTGACCAGATTTTTAATGACCAGATTTTTTGCTGGTGTTGGAACCGTTATGTTGGTTGTGTGTGGGGTAATTCTGGCAATAACATTCGTAGAAAGATTACCATCAAATCCAACTGTTCTGGCCGCCATTACCGAGGCCTGGGTTCGTCTATTGGAATATGTTCCTTTGTTTTTGCCGTTGGCTGTATTTATGGGAACATTATTTGCTTCGTACAAACTAACAAAATCTTCGGAAAATATAATTGTTGCCAGTGCTGGATTGTCACCATATCAATCTGCAAAACCATTTTTAATTGGTGCAGCATTGATTGGTGTTATTGCAACAACAATCATAAATCCATATTCTGTAAATTTATCTGCTGAAAATATTTCTGCTGAAAATTTGAAGTTGGTTGATGAATCAATATGGTTGCGGGAAACATCTGATAATGGAACAATTACTCTTCGTGCCAAAGATGTTCGAGTTGTTGGTAAAAACCTTGTTTTCCAAGATGCTATTGTTTTCAAACAAGGCAAAGATTTTAAATTAGAAGAAAGTATAGAAGCAACAAAAATTAAACTTTCTGAAACTGGTCTGGATGCTGCTGACGCAAAAATTTGGGATATAACAGGTACAAAGCGTACAGCTTCATGGCACGCTGACACATTATTAAATCCAAAAACCGTTCTGGACAGGTATTTACAACCAGATCAAATTTCTTTTTGGAATTTACCAAAATTCATTGAAAAAATGGAAAAAATTGGTGCATCTGTTCGTGGACACTGGGTTCAATTCTGGACACTTTTATTTTTACCACTTACAATGATTGGTATGGCAGCATTAGGTGTTGCTTTTTCACAAACTCGCCAACGCAGAAATTACAGTTTTGGTGTTAAATTCAGCATTGGTATTATAACTTGTTTTGCATTATATTTTTTAACAAACATGTTTAATGCATTGGGTGCAACCGGTGCATTGCCGACATTTTTAGCTGTGATTGCACCGCCTTTTATAATTATTGCTCTGGCTGGGGTTTTCATATCAACTTTTGATACTATATAATATTACAGGGGAAATTATTATGCCACTTAGAAAAAAACATACCGCACGAAATAAAATAATTATATGGATTTTGATTTCCATACTGATTGTTTTGATGGTAATTTCATTTCCACATGCGCAAAATATGACAGAAATTGTACTATTTTCATGAATTATATAGAAATTTTCTTAGAAGCACTATCTGCAGAAAAGGGTCGCAGCAAGAAAACACTGGAAAGTTATGGCAGCGACCTGTCTCATGCTGAACAAACTTTGGGAAATTTAATTAATGTGACTGCTGATGATTTACAAAAATATTTGGCGAATTTGCCTGACAAGGCTTCATCTGTTGCCCGCAAGGCCAGCTCTCTGCGTGGATTTTATAAATTTTTAATGCTGGAAAAAATTATAAATAAAAATCCTGCTGCTGCACTGGAAATACCAAAAAGACAAAAAACTCTGCCAAAATTTCTAGGAATTGATGAAATAGATTTGTTGATTTCTTCGGCTGGTGATATAAAAAATTCAGTTCGATTGCGCGCTATGATTGAACTTTTATATGCGTCTGGTTTGCGCGTGTCCGAGCTTTGCGAGTTGCCAATGACTGCCATTTTGGGCGATAAATTATTAATACATGGCAAAGGCGCAAAAGAACGAATGGTTCCAATGCATCAGTCTGCGCGCGATGCGCTTTCTAAATGGTTAGAAATATCCGATGCCCCAAAAAACAAATATGGGGTAAAATACGTATTCCCATCAAATAGTTCAACTGGTCATATAACCAGGGACGGATTTTTTAAGATTTTGAAAAAATGCGCCGTGCTTGCTGGAATTGATCCAAAAAGGGTCAGTCCCCACGTATTGCGCCATTCGTTTGCATCACACCTGTTGGCTGGTGGTGCGAACTTGCGCGCCATACAAACAATGCTGGGACACGAAGATATTTCAACAACACAAATTTATACACACGTTTTACCAGAAGCACTGCGTAATACTGTAGAGCAACACCATCCACTGGGAAAGAAAAAATGATAAAAAAATGCGATCATACTGGATGTACAAAAGCTGGAACATGTCGTGCACCAAAATCCCGTGACCTGAAAGATTATTGGTTTTTTTGCCAGGACCATGCGGCTGAATATAATAAAAATTGGAACTTTTACGCCAATATGACACCAGATGAAATAGAAGCAGATTGGGAAAAACAAACTTTCGGCAGCTCATTAAAAGATAAAAACAAGGCGGACGCAGACAGTATCGATTATGCAAATTTCATAAATGATTTTTTAACCGGGCGTTCCAAATTTGATAAATTAGCTAGTAAAAAAACTCTTCCATCTAAGATTATATCTGCATTAAAAATAATGGATCTTCCAATCAGTGCGTCATTGCGTGAAATAGGCGCAAGATATCGCGCACTGGCCAAACAGCATCATCCTGATACTGCAAAACAAAAGAAGAATGCAGAAATAGAATTCACAAAAATAAACGAAGCATACAAAATACTTCAAATTTATTTCAAAAAATAAAACCGCCAATGGGCGGTTTCTTATTACAATCTGGTGTTTATATATCCGATTGCCTCTATTGCAGCTTCGCATCCAGTACCGACTGCGGTTGCAATTTGCATTTTAATATTCGAATGAACATCACCCGCTACAAACATACCTGGTGGCAAGTCTGCAGGTGCCAAACGCCCCATATCATCGCGTTTTATATCCTCACTCAGAAAATCTGTATTTGCTTCGTGACCAATAGCAACAAAAACACCATCACATACCAATTCTTTGTCATCCATTGTTTTTGCAATTAATTCCTGGGTTTCTGGATTTTGTAAAATGCTTTTTAATTCTGTATTAAAAATACATTCTACATTATTTTTGCTTTTTACACGATCTATCAGTACCTGTTCAGCACGGGTAAAAGCAGATCCACGATAAACTATTTTTACACTCTTTGCCAAATCAGCTAAATACAAAGCATCATTCAAAGCCGAGTTTCCTCCACCTATTACCAGAACGCTTCTATCATTATAAAAGAACCCATCACAAGTAGCACAATAAGAAACACCTTTGCCAAATAATTCCCGTGCACCTTCGATTGTCAACTTTCTTGGGCTGGCACCAGTTGCAATTATAACAACCTTGGATTTGTATTCTTTTCCATCATCTGCGGAAATTGTAAATCCATGTTCTCCATCACCAACAACTGACTTAGCTGATGCAAATGCAAATTCAGTACCAAAACTTGTTGCCTGGTCTTTCATAAAATTAGTTAATTCCATTCCAGTACCTTTCCAACCAGGGTAATTTTCCAAAACTGCGATTCCAGCTGTTTGCCCACCCAATTTATCACCGCCAATAATAAGCGTCTTTTTACCGGCGCGCGCGGTATACAGTGCAGCTGTTAAACCAGCAGGACCTGAACCTAAAATTATAACATCATACATATTAACTTATCTCCATTTTTATCGGACACTGATACCCAGCATAACATACATATACGGCTGTTCAAAGAAATTTTTATATAATTACATATTTATAAAATTCAACATATTGATTCGATTCATATTATCAAACATATTCAAATTTTATGTTTTTTGACAATAAAAATTAACAAAAAATAATACAGTCCTAATTTTGTTTATACAAACATATTTTTTGTGCAAAAAATATATGATTCGTTAAGCTATGAATCGTGCAGAAATAGGCTGGATTTTTAAGTCAAGTGTAAATTATCAAAAATAGTTAAAAAAAATTTCCTAAAAATATCAAAAATACTATATATTGTGTCGGAACGAATAAAAACGATACTACCTGTTGATTTTTGTTATCAAAGAGAGAGGGTGCAAAAGAACGGGAAAACACGCACATTAAAGGACCAGCACGATGAATGAATCTTTGAAACTCTTATCCGACTTGACGTATTACATGAAATATTCAAAATATATGCCGGATAAAAAGCGTCGTGAAACATGGGAAGAAACAGTTATTCGTAACAAAAATATGCATTTAGCAAAATTTCCACAGGTCGCTGATGATATTGAAAATGCTTATCGCCTGGTTATGGAAAAGAAAATTTTACCATCTATGCGCTCAATGCAATTTGGTGGTGATGCCGTATTAAATAACAATGCACGTATGTATAATTGTTCTGTTATTGGAATTGATAAAACAGCTGCTTTTTCTGATTTATTTTACTTGTTATTATGTGGTTGTGGTGTTGGTTTTTCAGTACGTGACAATTTTATTAAAAAAATACCAAAATTGGCAAAACGTTCTAGCAATAAAAAGATTTTTGTCCCAGAAGATTCAATCGAAGGATGGGCTGACTGCACACGTGAATTATTCAAGGCTTACTTTGAAACCGGTGATGATATTGAATTTAATCTTTCAACAATTCGCCCCAAGGGTGCATTGATAAAATCCAGCATGTGCTCTGCACCGGGACCAGAACCATTGAAAAAAACTTTAGCTAATTTGAAGGGTATGCTTGATAAAAAGATTGAATCTGGAGAAGACAGATTAACATCTTTGGATTGTTATGATATTTGCTGTTATATTTCCGAGGCTGTATTGGCTGGTGGCGTACGTCGCAGTTCAATGATATGCTTGTTCGACAAAGAAGATGAATTAATGCTGCACGCCAAAGAAGGCGAATGGTGGAAAGAAAACCCACAACGCGCACTGTCAAACAATTCTGTTCAATTTGATAGAAATAATGTAACACGCGAAGATTTTGATAAAATATTCACCCAGTGCGAAAAGTCTGGATGTGGTGAACCAGGTGTTGTTTGGACAAATTCTGACGAATGGTTGGTAAATCCATGCTGTGAAATTTCTATGCCTTCAAATGGTTTTTGCAATCTGACATCTGTTAATCTGGGCAGCGTAGAATCCCAAGAAGATTTTAATGAACGTGCATACTATGCATCTGTATTGGGAACATTACAGGCATCATATACAGACTTTAAATACATTGATCCAAATTGGAAAAAAACTGCTGATGATATGGCATTGATTGGTGTATCACTGACTGGTATTGCATCACACCCTGACCTAACTAAATTGAATTTCAAAGATGCTGCTGAATCAGTAAAAGCTGCTAATAAAAAAATTGCAGATGCAATTGGAATAAAAACTGCTGATCGTATGACAACTGTTAAACCAGACGGTACAGGATCATTAGTTTTAGGAACATCCAGTGGAATTCATCCTTGGCATGCAAAACATTATATACGCAGACTGCGTGTTAATAAAATGGAACCATTATACGGATATATGGTTGAAAATTTCCCAGATTTAATCGAGGATGAAGAATTAAATCCAACTAAGAATGGTGTTATTTCATTGGTTATCAAGGCACCAGATGGCGCTGTTACACGTCGTAATGAAACTGCTATTGAATTTTTGGAACGCGTAAAATACATATTTGAAAACTGGGTTGTACCAGGACATGTTCGTGGTGAAAATTATAATAATGTATCTTGTACTTGCAATGTTAAGAATCATGAATGGGATGAAGTACGTGAATGGATGTGGGCAAATCGTGATAAATATACAGGTATTTCATTATTGCCATATTCAGATGCCAGCTATACCCAGGCACCATTTGAAGATACAAACGAAGATGTTTACAAAGCATTTGCAGAAAACGTACGTGAACTGCATCTGGAAAAAATCGAAGAAGAAAAAAACTTTGTTAACTTTGGTCAAGAAGCTGCATGTTCCGCTGGGGGCTGCGAAGTGATATAATAATAAGTACCGGGATTCATGCGAATCGAATCCAGGTAAACTAACTAGAAAGGGTTTTGCCATGGCTCAGGTTACAACCAAATCAGGCGATACAGGAATGACTCAGCTGAATCCGAACAGGATTGCCAGCAAGACCCACCCTGTCATTGAAATTATGGGTGCAATTGACGAAGTATCTTGTGCTTTGGGTTTGGCCGGGGATAAATTTGACGGAATCCAAACATTTTTATCTGAACTTATGGGATATTTTTATTACAAGGCTGTTGATGATCATCGTATTGCTCAACAAACATGGCAATTAGAAAATTATATATTAACCCACAATAATTCAATTCCTCCGTTTTTTGTAAATCCCAAGGGTTATGTTTCATTAGCACGTGCAATTTGTAGACGTGCAGAAAGACGTGTTGTTGAATTAATGGAATCCGAACGTAAATTGCCAGAAATTGAAAGATACGGTATGAATTTGTCACCAGTTATTCAATATTTAAATAGATTAAGCGATTATTTATTTGTAAAAAGCTTTGAACGTGCAACAGCGCAACCAACATTGTTCAAAGATGAAATGGAAGACGAAGCGCAGCAAAAAGTTGTTGCAGCTTAATAAATTCGCGGGTTACCCGCGTTTTTTATTGATTTTTAAATATTTTTAAAATATAATTGTTCTGATGATGTTTGAATTTACAAGTTTTTCTTCACGTGTTTCATCCCCTTGGGGGATGTAATTTCTATTGCGCTGAATTGCGCACAAATCTATAATCAAGTCATAAATTAATTAAAAATACAAAAGGTATAAAAAAATGCTGGATATTAAATTCATCCGCGAAAATCCGGAAATTGTTAAAAATGCTTGCCGTGTCAAAGGCTTCAAAGATTATACTGATGATATAATTGTTTTGGACGCTCGTGTACGCGAACTGAAAACAATCACTCAAACAAAAACTGCAGAAAAAAATAAGATAACCAAAGAAATTCGAACCGCAACAGACAAAGCGACATTGATTACAAAATCAAAAACAATCGGTGATGAAATCGCAAGTGATATGGCTGAATTGGCTGACAAAGAAGTTCAACTGAACGACTTGTTGCACCGCGTTCCACAAATTCCGCACCGTGATGTTCCAGTTGGTCCAGACGATAAATCAAACGTTGAGGTCAAACGCGTTGGAACACCAAAGAAGACAGATTTTAAACCACTTGCACAATGGGATTTATTGGATATGAATGGGTGGTGGGCACCTGAAAAAATTGCACAAATTTGCGGTACACGCACCTATGCACTTATGGGTGAAGCAGCTGAATTGGATTTGGCAATTCAAACATTTGTTATTCAAAAACTGATTGCCAAAGGATTTAATTTTGTTCAATGCCCTGCTATGACCAAACCACAATCTGTATTTGATGCTGGACATTTTATGGGCAGCGATTTATCAGTTATGAACAATGATGTGTTTATGTTGACTGATACTGACCGCTGTTTGGCCGGCACAGCAGAAATTGTTTTGAATTCGATACATTCTGATGAAATTTTACCAGAATCTGCTTTGCCAATAAAATACGCTGGTCACAGTGAATGCTTCCGCAAAGAAGCTGGTGCCGCAGGACGTGATACACGCGGTCTGGTCCGTTTTCATGAATTTCACAAAGTTGAACAGTATGTTTATTGTAAACCAGAACAAAGTGATGAAATGCATGAACTTTTATTAAACAATCTGTGTGAAGTTATGGAAGATTTGGAATTACCATATCGTGTAATTGCAAATTCAACAGGCGATATGGGATTCAATAAAGTTAAAATGCATGACGTCGAAGCATGGGTACCATCGGAAAATATGTATCGTGAATTAGGAAGTTGTTCATCAATTGGTGACTTCCAGGCACGCAGAACAAATACCCGTTACCGTGAAAACGGCACGAATGAGGTTAAATTCTGTGCAACACTTAATAACACAGGAATTGCACTGCCCCGTGCGATTGTCCCCGTTATTGAAAATCATCAAAATGCAGATGGGTCTGTAAATATTCCAAAGAAACTGCAACCATTAATGGGTGGTCGCAAGACTATTGGCGGCAAAAGATAAAAATCTGGCGAAACATCTGTTTCGCCTTTTTATATAAAAAAATCTTTATGATTCTTGAAAATTGGGAATTTATAGTATATCCTGATAATCACTGTAAAAAACAACTCTGCATTCTGTCTAAAAAATTGAACGCGTCTGGTAAAAATAAAAGGTAAATAAATTGAAAATTCGTAATATTGCAATTATTGCACACGTTGACCATGGCAAGACTACTCTGGTTGATAATATGTTAAAACAAGCCGGAACTTTCCGTGAAAATGAACGTGTTGCTGAACGCGTTATGGACAGCGGTGACATTGAAAAAGAACGCGGCATTACTATTTCTGCAAAACCAACTTCTATTCAATGGCATGATTATAAAATTAACATCGTAGATACGCCGGGGCACGCTGATTTTGGTGGCGAAGTTGAACGTATTTTATCCATGGTTGATGGTGTGGTACTGATGGTTGACTCTGCCGAAGGACCATTACCACAAACAAAATTCGTATTATCCAAAGCGCTAAAATTGGGATTGCGTCCGATTGTTTGCATAAACAAAGTTGACCGCAGCGATGCAAGACCTGACGAAGTATTGTCCGAAACTTTTGATTTATTTGATAAGCTTGGTGCAAATGACAGCCAGTTAGATTTTCCGTATCTTTATGCTGTTGGTCGCGATGGTTGGGCGGTTCGTAATTTGAATGATGAACACAAAGATTTGACACCATTATTCCAATTGATTGTGGATCATGTACCTGCACCAGATTGTAACGGTACCAGATGCCAATTGGATGCACCTTTTAAAATGTTGGCAACAACATTAGAGGCAGACCCATACGTTGGTAGAATTCTTACTGGAAAAATTGAATCAGGTAATGTTCGCATAGGTCAACCAGTCAAAGCAATCAATATGCAGGGCACCGTTGTTGAACAGGCAAAAATAACTAAAATTATTGAACATCGTGGTATTGAAAAAGTATCTTTGGAAACAGCATCTGCTGGTGACATTGTTGTTATTGCCGGATTTTCCAAGGCAACCGTTGCTGACACATTATGTGACTTGTCTGTTACTGAACCAATTCCTGCAATGCCAATTGATCCACCAACCCTGACAATGACATTTTTCGTTAACACTTCCCCATTGGCGGGACGCAGTGGTGGTAAAAAACTAACATCACGTATGATTGGTGAAAGATTATTCCGCGAGGCCGAAACAAACATCGCGCTTAAGGTTACCCAGAGTTCAAATAATGAAGCATTTGAAGTGTCCGGTCGCGGTGAATTACAATTGGGTATTTTAATTGAAACAATGCGCCGCGAAGGGTTTGAATTGTCTGTATCACGCCCTCGCGTTGTGACCAAAACCGCCGAAGATGGGACAATATTGGAACCAATCGAAGATGTTGTTATCGACGTTGATGATGAGTTTTCAGGTGTTGTTATTGAAAAAATGACAAAACGCAAGGCGACTATTACAGAAATGAAACCATCGGGTGTTGGTAAAACACGTATTGTATTTTCTGCGCCATCACGCGGTTTGATTGGGTATTTATCAGAATTCAGAACTGACACTCGTGGTACTGGAATTATGAACCGTATATTTGCAGAATACGCACCGTTCCGTGGTCCGATTGAACAATACAGACCGGGCGTCTTGGTATCTATGGAAAATGGTGCTGCTGCAACGTATGCTTTGTTCAACCTTCAACCACGTGGAACACTGTTTATTGGTCCACAGACCCAGGTTTATTCAGGTATGATTGTTGGTGAACACAGCAAAGAAAGTGATTTAGAAATAAATCCGATTAAGGGTAAAGAACTGACAAATATGCGTGCAGCAGGCGCCGATGAAAAACAATTTTTGGCACCACCACGTAAAATGTCATTAGAAGAAGCATTGTCATATATCCAAGATGACGAATTGGTTGAAGTAACACCTGATACAATTCGTCTGCGCAAAAAAGAGTTGGATAGTAATTTACGCAAAAAAGCAAAAAGAAACAATGAAGCCTAGAAGATTATTTTTGTTTGGTGCATTTGACACCAGAAATTATATCCAGCACAAGGCTGATGAACCAGTTGTTGATGATTCATTGATTGTTTATGTGCAAACTTTGTCGAAATTGGGTGATGTTGTTCTATATATGGACAATAATATTTCCAAAGAAGAATTAGATAAGTTAAAACCTTTTACACTTTATGCAGGTGGTAATGCGCATGGTGAATATGACTTTGGCAGCTATAAACGTGCATACATGTGGGCACATGATAATCTTGTAATGTCTGACTATGATTGGGTTTACCTTGCAAATGATTCTATGTATGCCCCCCTGCACCCACTGAAACCTGTTTTGGAAAAGCTTGAATCAAAAAAAACAGATGCTACTGGTATTGTATTTAATTCACATAAACAAAAACCACATTTGCAATCTTGGTTTTTAGGCATGTCACCAAAGGTTTTTTTATCCCCGGACTTCAATTCATTTATAACCAGTGTTGAAAAACAAACAAATAAAGGTTTGGTAACATATCTTTATGAACAGGGTTTTACAAGAATGTTAAATAAAAACCACTGGTCGTTTTCATATTTGTATTCCGTACATGGGCATGCTGTATACAATAATATCAAAAAATTATTTAATCGTGGTTTGCCATTTATGAAAAAAACAGCCTTTGCACGTCATATGGGATCACTGGGTAATCAGGTTCTATACGTTATGAATCACATAGATTCAAAACTAAAAAACATTATTATTGCAGATGCAAAACGTGTATACTGTGACAAGGATATAGATAAAATATTAACCCGAAATATATTTAAAATAATTTATCGTCGTATCAGATATGTATTACGGAAACTTTTTATAGAAGGAATATAGAATGAAAAAACGTATTGCAGCAATAACTATGGCACGTAATGATGAATTCTTTTTGAACCGTTGGATTGCGTACTATGGTCGCGAGCTTGGTGAAGAAAATTTATATATTTATCTTGATGGTTTGGATCAAAAGATTCCAAGTGGCGCTGGTAATGCAAATATTACTAAACTTCCACACAAGGAAGGTTTATCTCGTTCCCAGGGTGATAAATACAGAATTTCACTACTTTCAAATTTAGCAAAAAATTTATTCTTGAATGGTTATGATATTGTAATTGGATGTGATACAGACGAATTCTTGGTTGTTGATCCAAATACAAAAAAATCACTGGCACAATATTTATCCGATAAAAAAATAAATACACCAATTTCTGGATTGGGTTTAGATGTCGGTCAGGACTTAAATGCAGAAGATCAATTGGATTTAGAAAAACCATTACTGCAGCAACGTGAATTTGCACTGCTATCAACCAGATACACAAAACCTGTTGTATTGGGCGGAATTGCAAGATGGGGCAGCGGATTTCATTGTGTAAAAAACAATAATTTCAAAATAGATAAAAATTTATATCTTTTACATTTTGGTAGTGTTGATTATGAAATGATTCGATCAAAAATTGGTGACAGAAATCCAGACTGGAAAAAACATCTGGCCAGACGTGCCCAAACTATTTATATAATTACCAGAAAAAAAAGAAGATCTGAAAAATTTATAAAATTGGCCAGAATACTACAGACATGGGTACGCCCAATATATGCGTGGAACAAACCTGCACAGTTTGGATTAAAATTGGTTACCAAAATCCCGAATAAATTAAAAGAAACTGGTATATAAAAAACCGGCAAATGCCGGTTTTTTATAACTTTTTTATACACCCAAGAATTTAAATATCTTTTTCTGATACCTTCTATGTTTGCATGATTTTGGGTTATCAAAAACACCTATCTTATACAAATCATTAAATACTTCCTTGGCCTGATCACGATCAGATTGTTCTGTTGCGCGCATTGTATCACGATACATATGAATTATATATGGCCATAAAAATTCCCTGCCCCATGAATTTAATTCTTTGTCCGTGGCCATATCACGATAAATTGGGAATATATGTTTTATACCAGCTGCAACACATAACGCTTTTTTAATTCTTTTTGAACTGGCCATAATAGAATTATTATCGTCTGGCATATATAAATAAAAAGGTAATCTAGTTATAACAACGCGTGGACGGTGAATCATAACTTCGCTCCACCATGGAAAATCTTCCATTATTATTCCTTTGATAAAAGGAATATCTTTGATAAATTCACGTCTGTATAAATTTTGCCAAACATAACAATGTTTAACCTGCATATATTTTAATCTATGCGATCTTTCAGTCGAATTAAATATAATTTCATCTGTCACTTTGGTGCAAACATGATTTAAACTATATTTTTTTTTCATACGCTGTGTGGCAACTTCATCATAGCTGACAGGTTTTTTCAAAAACTTTTTAACCAATAACTTAGTACGCAATTTCAAATCTTTTCTGAAGTTTACAACATCGGCATTGTTTTTTTCAGCCAAACCATATGTAAATTCCATTGTCTGTGGATGAATAGAATCATCAGAATCTAAATACAAAACATATTTACCAGTAGCATGTTGCATACCGACATTACGTGCATCAGATAAGCCACCATTTGTCTTGGTTATTACTTTGAATCTTTTATCACGTGCAGCATATTCTTCCAAAATAGCAGCTGAATTATCTGGACTTCCATCGTTTACACAAATTGCTTCCCAGTTTGAAAATGTTTGATTTAAAACACTATTCAAACATCTGCGCAAAAACCTTTCAACATTATATACCGGTATTATAACTGATATAGCTGGCATAATTATTATTCCTTTTACATTTTTATCATTACATCCACAAAACTTCCAGGTATTGGATTTGTGGCATCTTTATAGGCAGTTTTTTGGAAAAATGCCCCCGATGTAACTTTGTCAAACAAAGCCTTATCAAATGGCATATCACGGTATTTCCACCACAATGCATGCGTTGGATCCTGGGCGACATGTGGCATTTTTGCAAAATACTCAATTGCACGCGGATCGTTTTCGACTAATGTTTTAAACATCAATTGGTGCATAAAATAATCAAAGTTTTTTGGCTCTTTCTTCCAATATTCCAAAATCATTGCGCGCCAAGCGTCCAATAGATATGAACCTTTGCGTGCGCGAATAAAACAATTCTGCATAAAGCTGTATGCGAATTTATATGAAGTATCACTGCCAGCCAAGTAAACAAAAAAATCTTCATTTATAATCCAGTCGGGAATTGGTGATGTTACAAATCCAGTTGCATCCAGCCAAAACCCACCATGGTTGTGTAATAATTCAACACGTGCAATATCTGCAAAATGTGCATGTGCGATTTTTCCTTGATTGTATTTATCAACAATTACACCAGGTAAATCAATTTTATCGAATAGTGATTTTTTATCTAAAACAACCAATTCTTGGGTACAATTTCTACGTACACTACGTGCGCATGCCTTTACCAGTGCTGGCGCTGCATCTTCGCCTTGTAACCACAAAGAATATATTTTTTCATTTGCATCATCTTTTACAACTGTGGATTCTTTTACAGCCCCTGCCGCTGGAAGATAATGTTTTAAATATCCAGGTATAACAGAACTTAAAACATCACGTCTTACTGCACGACGTTTACGTTTATTGCGCCAAAACCAGTTGAAAATATGTGCACGCAAAACAAGACTTGTCATATAAAAAAATCTTCTGAACATTTTTTTACCTTTGGAAATTATTATTCTGTTGGTTCTTTATCATCACTTTCGTCATCAGCAGATGGACCTGTGGTCATATCGCTTGCAATACCAGAAGATTTATCCATAATCTTTTCTAATAACTCCTGTTGCACATCAGAATGATCTTTTAACCATGCACGTGCATTTGCTTCACCCTGACCTATACGTTCATTGTTGTATGAATAAAAACTTCCTGCTTTTTCAATAATATTGTATTTAACACCCATATCCAATATTTCACTGGTACGTGAAATTCCTTCACCATACATAATTTTGAAATCAACTGTACGGAATGGTGGTGCAACTTTATTTTTTACAACTTTTACACGTGTTTCGTTTCCAACAACATTTTCTTTATCTTTGATTGCGCCAATTCGTCTGATATCCAAACGAACAGATGCATAGAATTTCAAAGCATTACCACCACTGGTTGTTTCTGGGCTTCCGAACATTACACCAATCTTCATACGAATTTGATTAATAAATATTAATAACGTATTACTGCGAGAAACACTGCCTGATAATTTTTTAAGTGCCTGAGACATCAATCGTGCAGTTGTGCCCATAAAATGATCATCAAAATTTCCTTCTAATTCTGCTTTTGGGATTAATGCAGCAACAGAATCGACAACCACAACATCAACAGCCCCGCTGGAAATCAAAGTATTTGCAATTTCCAAAGCTTCTTCGCCAGACGAAGGTTGTGAAATAATAAGATTAGAAACATCTACACCCAGTTTTTTTGCATAACTTGGATCCAGAGCATTTTCAGCATCAATGTATGCACAAGTTCCGCCTTTCTTTTGCGCTTCGGCCACTGCATGCAATGCCAATGTTGTTTTACCAGAACTTTCTGGACCGTAAATTTCAACAATTCGACCACGTGGGTATCCACCAATTCCCAATGCAATATCCAAACCCAAAGAACCTGATGAAATAGCTTCTATATTTTGTTGACTTCCATCACCCATTTTCATAATGGCGTCTTTACCAAATTGCTTTTGAATTTGTGCCAAAGCCGATTCCAACGCAGGATTTTTTACTGATGCGACTGGTGTTTTTACTGCTTCTTTTTTTGCCATCTATTTCCCCTTTTATTAACAACGGAATGATACAGGTAAAAAAAATCTTTATCAACAGAAATGTCTGGGAAAAACAATATTTATTTCTTTAACATAACTACAAATGCGGACAACAAAGCGATTATAGCAGTAACAACCCATACGGCCGAAGTACCACCAAAAAGTGTTATAAATCCAGCACCAATTAGTGGGACTATGAAACTTTGTAAATTTCCAGCTGTTTTGAAAACACCATAGAATTTGTTCTTTTCTGAGCTTTTTGTGTTATCAAAAAATAAAAGATCGTGTATTGGTTCCATAAATGCACCTGGGATTTGCCATAATACAAATATTGCCAACAAAGCCCAACCTGTTAAAAAAGTTGCCAATATTGAAAATGCAGCAAAAGATAAAAAGCCAATAATCATCCAAATTTCATTTCCATATTTTCGTGCCAAACGTCCCATTGGTTCGGCCAGTAATATGTATGGGATTATACCAATTGTCAAAATCAACCCAAGTGTATCTTTGCTAAAACCATTTTCCATAACTATGATAGGAACATACAAAAATCTCATCGAGCTTAGAGCATAATATCCAAAATCTATCAAGTATAATCTTTTCATTCCATGTCGTTTAAAAAATGCACGAGTGTTTCTCCACAGTAACCTAATTGTTCTTCGTGTACTGACTGTGCGTGGTTTTTTATCTTCTTGGACTATTTTGAATAATTTAAAAACAATCCATCCCAAACAGTATATAACTGATACTGCAAAAAATACTGGCCTATTTCCAAAAACTCCTGCGATTGACATTGCTATCATAGGCGCAAACAAAGCACCCACATTTAACCATAAATGATATCTAGCATTAAGCTTTGCCATTCCTGTTTTTTTTGAAAAATCAGACATAAACAATGGAATTAAAACAGCCACAAAAACAGAAGCTATACCGGATGTATAATCCAATGCAATGAATGTCCCTGACTTTATTGAAAAACCCATCATAAAATAACACAATGCCAGCATCAGCATTGAAAAATAAAAAATTTTGGCTTTGGAAAAATACTTAAAAACTTCTGTAACAAACAAAGAAACTATTATACAGAATGCTGAATAAATTGAAACATAAATACCAACAGTTGCTGAATTTCTGAAAATTTCCAGCAACACCAGAGAATAAACAGCGTTTGATATACCGCCTGCAAATCCTGTAAACAAACCCAAATTTGCGAATGAAAAACCACTCACAAAGTTTTTCATAGAAATATATTTATCTTTTGACATTTGTTTTCCGTATGAACTATATTCTACCACAAATTTATAACACAGGCAAAAAGGAAAGATTTTTTATAACTGTTTTATTTTATTAAAAAACCGGCAATTGCCGGTTTTTTTATGCTTTATTGTTTTTTTGTTCATACAATTCTGCAAAATCAACTGGCGGCATATTTACTGTTGGAAATCCAGATTCAGATGTCAATCTGGTAACCAATCCCCTGACCGTTGGGAACAACAATGTTGGAATATCAATCAACAAAGTACGTTTTCTTGCTTCTTCATCTTTTTCTTCTTCCATTTGAACCAAACTTGAATAATTTGATTCAATCAAAAATATGGATTTTTCATCAGCTTCCAATTTAGAATGTACCTTGGTAATCAAATCAACCATAAACAAATTGTTTTCTGCACCTTTGATTTGAATATCAATATTAATTTCCAACTTGGCCTGACCACCATCTTGCTTAAAGAATAATTCTGGAACATTTGGACTTTCGAATGATATATCCTTTAAAAATTGGGATATAATGTTGAACTTTGGCATTATTGCTCCTTTTTGCAATTTTACGTTCGTACAGGTATGTCAAAATATTGTGAAGTAAAACTTCGCAAACTGCGTCAAAAAACCCACATAGACACAACCCTTGGTTTTATGATAATATAACACTATGAATCCAAATTTACAAGAGGCGAAGTAAAAATGATAAAAAAAGCAACCAGTAACAAAAACTATATACATTTAATGCTGACAGGCGTTCTTTCCATGTTTTTATTAACTTCTTGCGAACTGGGCGTACCAAATCATACAGGCGATAATTCAAACATACCATCAAACCTGCACAAAGTTTCATATTCTCAGATTCCTGGATGGAATGATGATGATGTAAGATACGCATTACAAGCTTTCAGAAACACCTGTAAAGCCAAGATTCAATACACAGGAAAAGTTATACCAGACCGTGATTTATTAGAAGAAAAATGTAAATTTTTACCTTCTGCATCTGCAGATACGAAAACTGTTCGCAATTGGTTTGAATCACATTTCCAGCCATACCAGGTTTACGACGAAGATAGAAATTCCAAAGGAACTTTCACTGGTTATTATTCACCTATAATTCCAGGTTGTAAAAAACAAACTTATGCCTGTAATGAACCTATTATGGATGTGCCAGAATATGGTCAAAGCTACAAAGGTATAGAAAAAAGAAAAATTGTTGAAAGAAAAATTGGAAAAGTACTGTATTGGGCAAACATAGTTGACGTACAAAACCTTCAAATCCAAGGAAGTGGTATGTTACGTTTAGAAGATGGAACTCTTGTAAAACTTAATTTTTCTGGTGTAAACGACATGCCTTTCAAATCAATAGGCGAACAAATAAGATCCAAAGGTATTAGACCTGATGGCGGATACACATCAGATGCTGTCTGGACATATTTGAAAAAGAATCCTGATTTAGCAAAAGAAGTAATTTATAATAATCCAAGATATGTTTATTTCAAATCGGCATCTTCGCCAAATGTAATTGGAAAAATGGGAACTCCGTTATCAAAAATACGAAGCATAGCTATGGATGACTCTATTTATACATTAGGATTGCCAGTTTATGTTAACACTAACTTGTCAGATGGACGCAGATTCCGCAGATTAATGGTTGCCCAAGATAGGGGAAGCGCAATCCGTGGATGG